>Ga0136585_100537_pt1 | contig 10850 bp, 6 predicted proteins | sample AntDeeMetagen404_FD_181012 | JGI IMG/M metagenome (GOLD analysis project Ga0136585, IMG submission 181012) | Saline lake microbial communities from Deep lake, Antarctica - Metagenome #404 | ecosystem: Environmental > Aquatic > Non-marine Saline and Alkaline > Saline | place: Antarctica: Deep lake... | reverse complement strand
GAAGATCTGCGAGTTGTAGGTCCGCTCTCCCCCCGTAGGGGGGTCCCCGTGAGGGGGTCGCTTATTACGCTTAAAGCGTCCCTCACGGGTAAGGTCGCTTATTACGGAGCGCTTGTCGAAGGGATTTACGCGCCCGTGAGGGAGGCGCGTAAATCCCTTCGAGCAACTCGCAGATCTTCGAACCCCCTTTCTCAAAAGGGGGTTCGAAGTCTGAGACTTGCGTCGGAATTGTCCCCCTCCCCCCTGCGGGGGGGCGGACAATTCCTAGCGCTTAATTTGTCCCCCCCCGTAGGGGGGAGGGCAAATTAAGCGACCTCTGCGAAGCGCTCAGTCGGAATTCGCGATCACGATCGCGAATTCCTAGCGCATAATTTGCCCCGTGAGGGACGCAAATTATGCGACCTACGTCGGATTTATGTAGGTCCGCTCTAAGAGCGGACCTACATAAATCCTAGCGCTTATTACGCTAAAGCGTAATAAGCGACCTGAAGTCGGATTTGTCCGCGGACAAATCCTAGCGCATATTACGCTTCAGCGTAATATGCGACCTTCGCACTAAAGCGTAATAAGCGCTCGGATTTTTGCGTCCCTAACGGGGCAAAAATCCGACACTAGGATTTTTGCGTCCGTCCGAGCGAATAGCCCCGCTATTCGCGAGGCTAGGTTCGCTCGGAGAGTCGGAATTGGGTCGGATTTGGCCTACGGCCAAATCCGACCCAATTCCGACTCTCCGATCGAACCTACCCCCCCGAAGGGGGGGAGCGACGATCCCCTAAGGGGATCGTTCGCTCGCACTCGAAGGGACCCGTGAGGGATGCGCCCTTCGGACTAAAGCGTAATAAGCGACCTCCCATATATTTGGGAGCTGACCTACCGAGAAATTTTAAATCTCTCGAGTTTCTCGAATAAATTTATTATTATCCGCGGTTTTTCTCCTATGTCCGCGGTTTTTCTCATATGTCCGCGGTTTTTCTCCTTAGGAGAAAAACGGCGGAGATATAGCAGACAATATTACTCCCTTTAGGGAGTAATATTGTCTGCTATATGGAGAAAAATCGCGGAGATATAGCAGACAATATTACTCCCTAAAGGGAGTAATATTGTCTGCTATATGCATTTATTCGATAAAGTTATACAAATATAAAAATAACACGAAGCCTACCGCGTATCATCGACCAACTAGCAGTTGAGCTTGTCATCCGTAATATCTTTGCTCCCGGCAAAGGGGAGATGTAACATTCCAGTGATTTATGTAATAAATCATTGATTTGTTACATAATTCACTGCGTAAATTGTAATACTATACACGACACTTATCCTTCGAACGCTACTATTTATTTTGTATCTCTAACAGAAGTCTTACTAATACCAATTCAACCTATACCCTGTTAAAAACAAAAAAGTCGAAGTTTAAAAATTCTGGGTAGGTTATCACGCAGAGCGGAGGTCGGATTTTTGTAGGTTCGCTCCGCGAGCGAAGGACGCGTCCCTCACGGGGCAAACCCGTTAGGGACGCAAACCCGTCCCGCCAGGGGCGGGGGAGGCGTCCTCCGTCGGATTTTTGTAGGTCCCCCTCCCTCATATATAAGGGAGGGGGACCTACGGATTTAGCCGAAATGCCCCCCCCGTAGGGGGGAGGCCCGTGCGGGCGGCTAAATCCGACCCAATTACGACTCTCCGAACGAACCTAGCCTCGCGTATAGTGCGAAGCGTGAGGTCGCGTCGCACTAAATGCGAGGCTATTCGCGAGTAAGAAAAATTTATTCGATAAAGGTTATCATGTTCTTATTGCAATAAAAAATAGACAACACTTTGCGAGAAGCTATACAAGGTTAACACCTACACTTCTGACTTAATATTTATTATAGTGCGAAGTGCTAAACCTTAAAGAGTAGCACCCACTTCAAAAACATTTTAACTAATTTATGACTATTTTCTTTTTTTTATATAAATTACATACATATATCTATAATTTTGTATAAATAAGGTAGGTCCGCTCTCCCCCCGTAGGGGGGTCGAGGTCGCTTACCCGTGAGGGACGCGCCGCCCCAGCGTCCCTCACGGGTAAGCGACCCCCTCACGGGGCGGGACCCGTGAGGGGGGCAAGAGAGCGAACCTACAAAAATCCGACGGAGGACGCGTCCCCCGCCCCTGGCGGGACGGGTTTGCGTCCCTCACGGGGCAAACCCGTCCCGCCAGGGGCGGGGGACGCGCTCAGAATTGGCGTCCCTCACGGGGCGTCGTAATTGGCGTACGCCAACCCGTGAGGGACGCCGGCGGACCCGTCCCGCCAGGGGCGGGGGAGGCCCCCGTCCCGCCAGGGGCGGGGGAGGCCAAATCCGACCCAATTCCGACTCTACGAGCGAACCTACCCCCCCGAAGGGGGGGAGCGACGATCCCCTATATATATAAGGGGATCGTTCGCTCTTACATGAATAAAAATTCATCAAGGTTTATTGGTTTATAACCCTCACTTTTTTCTTTTGAACACTTCAAACTATTTCCAATATACCATAATTTACCATCTCTTCCACTTAGCTTTTCTATTCATTTTTTTTAGTGCGAAGCTCGGCCCCCGTGAGGGGCCCCTTATATACATGGTAACACGGCCGCTTATAAATTAATAAATATAATAGGAATAGAATAGGTTAGCTAAGTGCAAACCTTTCTATCGAATAAAATTCTATACCGTGACAAAATTCCTCTATATAGGTATATTTAACCCCTTATATCCGCGGGGGGACGGGATCAACGATGTTTTATTATATATAGGAAAACATCGTGAATAGAATTACCTAAAGATTTATCCCCCTTATATCCGCGAGGGGATATCAACAATATTTAAGACTTCGACTTTTTAGGTAATACCTTCTTTAGCTTTTGCCCATTAAGTGCGTAGCTTGCGTAGTAATTGTAAGCTCTGCGCTGGGAGCAGTTTTCTCTTTTGGGGAATTACTTCCAATGAGGCTATACACCGCGGCTCTTCTTGAACGGGAGTAGGAGGGGGGTGAATAGCCCCACATAAGCTCTACAAGTAAGCACCACAATTTTTTTATTGATAACTTGAACCCAGTAGGAATTGAACCTACACTAGCGATTTAGAAGACCGCTGTCCTATCCTTTAGACGATGAGTTCTTATAAGAGCCACGTGCTTCATATGTAAAGGAAGCATTATGCAATCATTTTCATTTAATAGGGTCGTTACAAAGTGAACAACTTCTGTGCAGTCTTTAAAACACAGTTCTTTATCGAATAAAATTATAACGACTGGACTCGCGAGTCACGTCCGCTCTGTCGGAATTAGCCCTCCCCCGTAGGGGGGGGGCTAATTCCGACAGAGCGGGTTTGCGTCCCTCCCCCCGTAGGGGGGGGGCTAATTCCTAGCCCCTCCCTCACGGGTTTGCGTCCCTCCCCCCGTAGGGGGGAGGGGCAAACCCGTGAGGGAGGCGACCTACCAGGAACGTCTGAGCGGACGATAACAAATTTATTCTCGGAGCGCTTGTTGCCCTCCTCCGGCGGGCCACATATATATGTGTGTGTAACAAGTCTGCGAGTTCTAGAAGGGACCCGTGAGGGTCGCGCCTCCCTCCCCGTGAGGGGGGCGCGTCCCCCGCCCCTGGCGGGACGGGTCCCTTCGGGACAGGACCCCGTGAGGGGCGCTGCGAGTCTATTCGCGAGGATAGACGCAAAAATCCTAGTGTCGGATTTTTGTAGGTTCCCCTCACGGGGCGGGACCCGTGAGGGGGGCAGGAGACCTGTGAGGGGGACCTAAATGAAATTATATAGCATTTCATTCGATACAATGAATAATTATTGTATCTGTTAGATAGCAGCTAATGCATAATATTTTCATTAATTTTTTATATCCAAATATCCAAATAAAAGGATTGGCTTAGAATAAATTTTAGCATACGTTGTAATAAAACGAAAGGGCTTTAAGGTCCTAAGCTTGTCTGCTAACAGGTCGCCTACCCGTGAGGGAGGCGTAGGCATCGTAATAGTCAACCCCCCTATATAGGGGGGTTGACTATTACGATGCCCCCGTTAGGGAGGCCAAATCGTCAGGACGGCTCTATATTTATTTATTATATATATATATAAAGATATTTACTATATGGATAGGGCCGCCCTAGACAATTAGCCGTACTAGCTAACAGTGAGAAGCGCTCCGCGTAGGTCGCGTAATTGTCCAGGACGTCCCTATATTAATAGGGCCGTCCTGGACAATTACGATGTGTAAGCGACGTAAGCGACCTTCTCGCTTAATTTGAGAAAGGTAATTATCCCCTCCGGGACGGCGTAACCTCTTACCGGGGCGGCGCACCATTATTTAATATAATAAAATGTAAATAATGTTTATAGATAAAAATCTATATATTAGTCTAAAGGACGCATTGATAAAACAGGTTCGTCAACACGGTCAATACCTTTTTCGAAACCTGCTGCTGCAGCACGCGCACGTCCTGCATGCCATAGGTGACCTACGAAGAAAAGGAAACCTAAACAGAAATGAGATGTAGCTAACCATGAACGTGGAGATACGAAGTTAACAGCATTAATTTCTGTAGCAACACCACCTACTGAGTTTAAAGAACCTAAAGGTGCATGTGTCATATATTCAGCCGCACGACGTTCTTGCCATGGTTGAATATCATTTTTAAGTTTAACAAGGTCAAGACCGTTAGGTCCTCTTAATGGTTCAGTCCAAGGACCACGGAAATCCCAGAAACGCATTGTTTCACCACCGAAAATGATTTCACCAGTTGGTGAACGCATTAAATATTTACCTAAACCTGTAGGACCTTGTGCAGATGCTACATTAGCACCTAAACGTTGGTCACGTACTAAGAAAGTAAATGCTTGTGCTTGAGAAGCTTCAGGCAATAATGTTAGCAAAACAAATAACCATAAAACAACCCTGATCAATATTCTAATATTCTAATATTCTAATATATAATATTCTAAAGTATCGACTTTTTATGTTTCTCTAGTTTTTTCTTCGAACCACTGTTTGAAACTTTGTTCACCTGGCTTTAATCTATAAGATGAACGACGAGGCTTTCCTTCTTTGTCAAAATGAGCATAACGCCATCCAGGATCTCCACGTTTAAGTTTAAACGTGTTGCATTTTGTTTATTTGTCGCAAAGCCTGCTGCAACTGCATCTACTATACCATAAAACAATAAACTAGGTGTTCCTTCTTTTTGTCCAAAAATAGGGGTTTTTCCATATGAATGTTCTTCACCTACTAAGATTACGAATTCCGGTTTTTCTGGATCTCTTAAAAGTCTTTTTAATGAAGTACGAGGAATACCTGTAACACGAACAGCTTCACGAATACCTTCAAATCTAATACCGTTAATTAACAGAGGACGCATAACAATAGGTTCATGCTCAAAGATATTATAACTTTTTTCCTTTTTTAACTCAATATAATAGTCTTGACGACTGACCCGTTTATTTAGATCATTCCATTCAGGACCATAGTCTAAAACTAAGAATTCAAAATGTTCTGGATTTTTTGTAAAATCTTCTTGAAGAGCTCGATTATCATGTCCGCGTTTTTCCTATATATAGGAAAAACGCGTACGAGCGAACGATCCCCTTAGGGGATCGTCGCTCCCCCCCTTCGGGGGGGTAGGTTCGCTCGTAGAGTCGGAATTGGCGCACGCCAATTCCGAGCGCATAAATTGCGTACGCAATTTATGCGACCTCCGTCGGATTTTTGCGGACGCAAAAATCCTAGCGCTTATTACGCTTTAGCGTAATAAGCGACCTCTGCGAGCGGACCTAGAGATCTCGAAGAAAATCTTCGATTTTCTTCGACATGAGTTTGTTGTTTCAAAGAGCGTAGATGATAACTAAATATATATAAAATGCATGTAGTTTCACCGTAATAATACATATCTTTATATTTATTGTAAATAAGATAAACACCTGGATGACCTAAATCTAAAAAATTGCGTGTTATAAAAGGAACAGCTGTAGTTTCAAAAGTGGTACAAGAAAATAGATTAATAAGTAGAATAGTTTGTTTACGTATTAATCGAGAAAATAGTAATAAAATATATCTCATATGACGAACAAAACAACGTGTGGGGGTGGTACTCTGGCCCCAGCTTGGTTTTTTTTTCCTAAGGATAAAACAATAAACTTGTTTTGTGCACGATGTTTTGTTTTGAGGAAAAAACCTTTTATCGAAGAAAATTCAATAGAATTTTCTTCGATAAAACTCGAATATTTTGCCCCCGAAGGGGGCAAAAATTCGACTTTGGTTTCCCCCACTGAGATTTTTTTTTGTTCCTATGTCCGCGTTTTTCGACGAAAAACGCGTACGAGCGAACTAGCCTCGCTAGTCGCTCCCCCCCTTCGGGGGGGTAGGTTCGCTCGTAGAGCTCCGTCGGATTTTTGCGGACGCAAAAATCCTAGCGCTTATTACGCTTTAGCGTAATAAGCGACCTCTGCGAGCGGACCTAGAGATCTCGAATAAAATCGAAGATTTTATTCGATAAGGTTATAAGACAGAAACAAAAATAGAGACTAATATCTGTCAATACAAACGATCTGGGTTAAAATCGAATTGAAAATTCGACTGGGTATTCGTTTTGTATTAGGAATGTCGAACCCCCTTCTAGGAAAGCGGGCCCCCTTTCCTAGAAGGGGGGAAAAACGCAGACATAGAGAATTCCTAATAATCTTTAAGTTACCTTAAAGTTCAGACTCTATCTTCAACTCTTTATGGATAGTTTATTAAAGAGTTGTCTGGCATATTAGTCGTTGAGCAGTCATAATTAATCATCGATTAAGTATGATTTGCTGCTAGTTAACATAGGCTCTAGTTTATTCAATAACCTAGTTTTTCTAGCATTTAACCAGATTTCTTTCTGATTTTCAACAATTAGAAAGGGCACTGAATACCTGTTGGGCCATAAAACTCACTTGGATAAGCAGTATTGTTAAACCAAGAGAAACAACAAGCAGTGAATGCCATTAGAGAAACTGAAGCTAAACTGTAAGAAAGGTAAGCTTCACCAGACCAAACGAAAGCACGACGAGCCCATGGCCATGGAGTTGTATAAATGTGCCAAAGACCACCTAAAAGACACATAGAACCGATCCAAATGTGTCCACCAATAATGTCTTCTAAGTTATCAACACTTACGATCCAACCGTCACCACCAAACGGTGATTTAACGATATAACCAAAAATGATAGCTGCGTTAGTTGTAGGGTTTGAGATAATACGAACATCACCCCCGCCAGGGGCCCAAGTATCATAAATACCACCAAAGTATAGAGCTTTTAATACAAGAAGCCACGCACCACAACCTAACATGATTAGGTGGTAACCTAAAATGTTAGTCATTTTGTTTTTATCTTTCCAAACATAACCAAAGAATGGATATGATTCTTCAAGAGTTTCGGGTCCAATTAATGAGTGATAAACACCACCAAAACCTAAAACAGCTGAAGAGATTAAGTGTAAAACACCTGATACGAAGTACGGGAATGTATCAAGTACTTCACCACCTGGTCCTACACCATAACCTAAAGTAGCAATGTGAGGTAATAGAATTAAACCTTGTTCATACATAGGTTTTTCAGGTACGAAGTGTGATACTTCAAATAAGTTCATTGCACCAGCCCAAAAAACAATAAGACCAGCATGTGCAACGTGTGCACCTAAAAGTTTACCTGATAGGTTGATTAAACGAGCATTTCCGGCCCACCATGCGAAACCAGTAGTTTCTTGGTCACGACCACCTACAGTTAATGTTCCGTTAAAAAGTGTTTCCACTTGGTACTACCTCCTAATGGAATCCATTTTTCTATAAAGCTAATATTTATTAGCTCGCTTACTAGAGTCCCTAAAAACCTAGAAGTTTTATACACCATACCGTCCCCTCATATATCCGCGGGGGGACGGTATCCACGATGTTTTCCTATATATAGGAAAACATCGTAAATGATTTGAAAAATTTTATTTATTAAAAAACTACGACCCGTGAGGGGGACGAGACTCGAGAGTCTCGTCCCCCTCACGGGTCGTAGTTTTAAATATCTGCAATATCCCCCCCTCGGATATATGGGGGGGATATTGCAGATAAAAGTCGTTTCCTACGGAGTCGTTTACAAATCTCGATGGAATGACTTTTAATCAAAAATCAATATTGATTTTTATTTTCTTCTCATTGATTAAATATCCGTCGACTAGTTATTTTTATTCGATAAAAGCGTTCTTTTCTCGTACGAGCGAACGATCCCCTTATATATATAGGGGATCGTCGCTCCCCCCCTTCGGGGGGGTAGGTTCGCTCGTAGAGTCGGAATTGGGTCGGATTTGGCCTCCCCCGCCCCTGGCGGGACGGGTCCGCCGGCGTCCCCCGCCCCTGGCGGGACGGGTTGGCGCCCCTCACGGGGCCAATTACGACGCCCCGTGAGGGACGCCAATTCCGAGCGCGTCCCCCGCCCCTGGCGGGACGGGTTTGCGTCCCTCACGGGGCAAACCCGTCCCGCCAGGGGCGGGGGACGCGTCCTCCGTCGGATTTTTGCGTCCGTCCGAGCGAATAGCCCCGCTATTCGCGAGGCTAGGTTCGCTCGGAGAGTCGGAATTGGCGCCCCTCACGGGGCGTCGTAATTGGCCCCGTGAGGGGCGCCAACCCGTGAGGGACGCCGGCGGATTTCGCCTAATAAACCCGTGAGGGAGGCGAAATCCGTAGGTCCCCCTCACGGGGCAAACCCGTGAGGGGGACCTACACAAATCCGACAGAGGTCGCCTAATTGGCGTCCCTCACGGGGCAAACCCGTCAGGGAGGCGCTCGATAATTCCGACTGAGCGCTTGCGCTCCTAGTCTATTAGCGAGTACGAGTTTAATAGAATAAAATTATATTGACGATGTTTTCCTATAGATAGGAAAACATCGTCGATCCCGTAATATAATTCCTATATATAGGATTTTGTGACGGTATATAATTTCTTCTATAAAAGGACTTGATATTTTTAATCTCAATTAAGCCATAGTTCCCTCTAAAAAAAGAAGGAAACGTCCGTTAAAAAAAAATATCTAAATATTTTCTTCATTTTAATAGTTATCTTACTTGTCTATTAAAAATAATGTAGGAATTTACAGAAAATTACCTTTTTTTTTAATACTAAGGACCTTATAAATAAAAAAGAGCGCTAGTAATATAATAATAATAATTAATTATAATTAATAATATATATATATATAGTTTATATTATATATTATTTTGGAACAATTTTCTAATGTAATAGACCAATATTTTATATTTATATGTAGATATGTAAATGAAAAGTCTAATCGTCCGTACCCCCGCAAGGGGGAGACGCTCCAAGTAGCTGAGGTCGCTTATTACGCTAAAGTGCGAAGGTCGCATCCCTCACGGGTCCGGAGCGCTTCGCAGAGCGCAAGTCTGCTACTTGCGTGGGAATTGTCCCTCGGGGACAAGCCAATTCCTAGCGCTTCCCTCACGGGTTGGCCCCGTGAGGGACGCCTCCCTCACGGGTAAGCGACCTCGACCCCCCCTACGGGGGGAGGGCAGGACCCGTGAGGGCAGCGCTGAGTCGGAATTCGCGATCGCGAATTCCTAACGCATCCCTCACGCATCCCTCACGGGTTTGCGTCCCTCCCCCCGTAGGGGGGGGGGCAAATTAAGCGACCTACGTCGGATTTTTGCCCCGTGAGGGACGCAAAAATCCGAGCGCTTACCCGTGAGGGACGCTAAAGCGTAATAAGGTCGCTTCCCTCACGGGTACGGAGCGCTTGTCGAAGGGATTTACGCGCCCGTGAGGGAGGCGCGTAAATCCCTTCGAGTGCGAGCGAACTAGCCTCGCTAGTCGCGAGCCTAGGTTCGCTCGCAGAGCTCCGTCGGATTTTTGCGGACGCAAAAATCCTAGCGCTTATTACGCTAAAGCGTAATAAGCGACCTCTGCGAGCGGACCTACAACTCGCAGATCTTCGAACCCCCTTTTGAGAAAGGGGGTTCGAAGTCTGCGACTTGCGCTCTGCGAAGCGCTCAGTCGGAATTCGCGATCGCGATCGCGAATTCCTAGCGCATAATTTGCCCCGTGAGGGACGCAAATTATGCGACCTACGTCGGATTTTTGTAGGTCCGCTCTTAGAGCGGACCTACAAAAATCCTAGCGCTTATTACGCTAAAGCGTAATAAGCGACCTGAAGTCGGATTTGTCCGCGGACAAATCCTAGCGCATATTACGCTTCAGCGTAATATGCGACCTTCGCACTAAAGCGTAATAAGGTCGCTTCCCTCACGGGTACGGAGCGCTTGCGCTCTGCGAAGCGCTCAGTCGGAATTCGCGATCGCGATCGCGAATTCCTAGCGCATCCCTCACGGGTTTGCATACGCAAATTATGCGACCTACGCTGAAGTCGGATTTGTCCGCGGACAAATCCTAGCGCATATTACGCTTCAGCGTAATATGCGACCTTCGCACTAAAGCGTAATAAGGTCGCTTCCCTCACGGGTACGGAGCGCTTGTCGAAGGGATTTTCGCGCCCGTGAGGGAGGCGCGAAAATCCCTTCGAGTGCGAGCGAACTAGCCTCGCTAGTCGCGAGCCTAGGTTCGCTCGCAGAGCTCCGTCGGATTTTTGCGGACGCAAAAATCCTAGCGCTTATTACGCTAAAGCGTAATAAGCGACCTCTGCGAGCGTACCTACAACTCGCAGATCCCCTCACGGGCGAACCCCCTTTCTCAAAAGGGGGTTCGAAGTCTGCGACTTGCGTCGGAATTGTCCCCCTCCCCCCTGCGGGGGGGCGGACAATTCCTAGCGCTTCCCTCACGGGTTTGTCCCCCCCCGTAGGGGGG
>Ga0136585_100440_pt1 | contig 12631 bp, 18 predicted proteins | sample AntDeeMetagen404_FD_181012 | JGI IMG/M metagenome (GOLD analysis project Ga0136585, IMG submission 181012) | Saline lake microbial communities from Deep lake, Antarctica - Metagenome #404 | ecosystem: Environmental > Aquatic > Non-marine Saline and Alkaline > Saline | place: Antarctica: Deep lake... | reverse complement strand
CGACTGCGCTGGCCGGGGGATGTTCTCGGCGCCGGCCGAGTACCGCGGCGAGGATGCGTGTCGATCATGCATCGAGGCCGTCGGGCCCGCAGCGGGACGGGGCTACGACGACTTCCCGGCGACGACCTCGTTCCCGATCACTGATTGAACCATGTCCGACGAGCCTCTCGAGCGCGGAGAAGACATCAAAGTGTACGAGGAGGGCGGCTGGCTCATCTACTGGGACGGCGTCGAGGGCAGCTGGCTCCGGATGCGAAACGCGTTAGACTTGGAGTACTGGCGGTAATTTTCATGCAATTCAACAGAACACTCCTGAACCGACTCGTCGCATACCTGTCTCGGGAGACACACCACCGTTTCCGCTGTTTCGGCTGTAAGCGCGACGTCCTCGTCCCCGATCGCTTCCTTGAGGACGCTCGTCGAAACGGCTGCGACCACTGCGGGGAGACGCTGATCCCACACGACCAGTCAACTGGACTCTGCTGTCCCGGCTGCCCCGCAGAACTCTACAGCCAGGGAACGGTCTGCTGCGATCGCCAAGAAGACGTCTACGGCTACCGCTGTGAGTACTGCGGGACCGAGTCGGACTGGCACTTTGGCGCCGCGCCAGTACCAATCCGGATCGAGCGCGATCTCGAGGACCTTGAGGATCCTCCACCACTCACGGGCATATCATGACCTACCAGTACAACTGTGACGGATTCTGCAACCGCGATACGATCTATAGCGGTCGCCCAGCACTTACCGCTGAGTTCAACGAGGAGTGGTACAAGAGCTCTCGGATCGGCGGCCAACTCCACGAACACGAGTACGACGCCGGCGACCTGATCACGCTCTGCCCGGAGTGCACTCGCCGGCTTCTGATCGAGTCCCCATGACAGATTCGAGAGACCGCCATCGTGAACGCACGCACAGCGAGCGCGGCGGTCGACGCTGTCCCGGCTGTGGCCGCTCATTTGATACAGCCACTCGAGTGGACGTCCACCATCGCGACCAGGACGAACGAAACGGCTATCCGGCGAACCTCCGGAAGCGCTGCAAGAAGTGCCATCTCGAGGGCGAACACGATCGCCCCGACGACGTCGACTCCCCGAAGACCCCGTCCGGCCTCTCTCGACGAGGACCTCGAGGCGTGAGCCACAGCGGACCGCCGCGATGAACGCGCCATGACACCCAGTTCGGAGACGACCAGACCATGACAGACGACCCAGACCTCGAGATCTCGGAGCTCCCGCCGACCGACTCGGAGGGCTACCCGGTCCACCCTGATGCTGATAAGAGTCACCGGATCTGCGCCGCCCAGAAGTCCGATAAGACGACGCCAACCGATCACGGGCGGGAACGCGACGACGTCCCCTACTGCACACTGGCTGCCGGCTGGGGCGTCGATGGGAAGTCGGAAGGCACCTGCACTCACCACCTCGGAGCAGTCGACAACCGCGGCGAGAACAACCCGAACTACAAGCACGGTGCCTACTCCGAGTTTCAGGACTTCATGAAAGAGGGCCTGACCGAGGACGAGGCCGCGGCAATCGAGGCGCTGGACCTCGAGGAGCACGGCGACGACTTCGCGGCGGACGTCGTCAAGGAAGCGTACGCGAAGTACCTTCGGACGGCTGACGATCGCTTCCTCCGCGAGGCCCGTCAGTGGGCCGCGGACTTCGGCGTGATCGAGAAGCCCGCCGACAAGCTCGAGGCGACGGTCGATGCCGATGTCGACCAGACGACCACGCAGGAACTCGGCGAGGACGAGAAAGAGATCGCTCGAGAGCTGATCCGGCAGAAACAGCAGCACTCTGCAGGAGGCGACGATACCGATGAGTAGCCTCCTCGACGCCGACGACGTCGACGGCAGCGCCGAGCAACTCCTCGAGCTCGTCTCCGACCCGGAGACCAAACGTGATCTCCTCAACCCGTTCGAGACGGGCGACTGGATCACGTACGCGAACGAGCTCACTCGGAACTACATGGCCGAGGAGATGGAGGACGACCAGTACTACCTCCTCGGCGACCATCACGAGCGCTGGCTCGAGGGCTTCGATGGCGGCGATCGCGTCCTGCTCTGTCATCGCGACGGGCTGAAGACGACGATCACGCTGGCGTACCTCATCGCCTCGCTCGAGTACAAGGACGGCTTCCGAGCGGTCTGGGCGATGAACAACCAGGGCTCGGTCAAGAAGAAAGCCGACACCGAGTTCTGGAAGTTCGTCGAACGCAACGAGTGGCTGACGAACCTGAACGGGCCGCGAAAGAAGGACACGATCGAGGCGAAGGAGTGGGCCCACGGTTCGATGCTCAACGCCGGCTGGCTCTTCGGCGGGATCGAGGGCGATCGCGCCCACCTACTCGTTCTGGACGACATCATCAAGGAGAAGGGAGACGGGGACACCGAGGACGTTCTCGACTGGATCCAGGCCGTCTCCGTCCCGATGGTCAAGGAGGGTGGTCGGACCGTCATGATCGGGACCCGGAAGCGACCGGCCGATATCTACAACGACTATCGGTCGCTCGAGGGCTACGAGTTCGACGAGTATCCCGCGATCCTCGACTTCTGGGATCAGCAGTTCGGCGCCGACGACGATTGGCAGGATCGCCGGCCTGATCCCGAGCTCTACACCGAGGTCGCTGATCCGTGGAACGAAGGCGAGACACTCCAGGTACTCTGGCCCGAGGCTCGAGGCCCACAGTGGCTCGAGAACAAACGGTCGCAGATGGCCGACCACCGCTTCTGGCGAGAGTACTGCCTCGTCATCATGGGCTCGAGCGGGAACCTGATCGAGGCGACCGACGTTCGGAAGCCGGCCGCGGAGGGCGGCTGCTCGATCGACGATCGTGACCCGCCGCCGAAGTACCGCGCTGGTCCGGGCGAGGCGATCATCCTGGGCCACGACCCAGCGAACTCGCCGACCGGCGACGACGCTGCCTTCTCGGTCTGGCTCCTGCAGCGCGACGGTCGACGTCGTCTTCTGGACGCCCACGCCGAGGCGGGGATGAAACCCAGCGAGGTGAAGAACCAACTCCTCGAGTTCGACCGGCGGTACGACCCCGCGCTGATCGTGATCGAGGATAACGGGATGCAGTCCTACGTCGCCGAGGACGCGATCGAGTTCGACGCCCAACTGGCCGCGAAGGTGACCGGGCTGACGACATCCGGGCAGAAACACAGCTGGGAGAACGGCATCCCGCGCATCCGGACGCTCGTCGATAACGGCTACATCCTCTTCCACCGCGGCCACCGGCCGACCGAGGACTTCATCACCGCGATGCAGTCCCTCGAGCGTCGCGACGGGAAGCTCCACGGTCACACGCCGGACCTCATCGCGTCGTGGTACATGGCCGAGAAGGGGTTCCGGAAACTCGAGTCGATGGGCGCGCTCGACGACGTCGACGATCGCGACGCCGGCGACGAAGATGAGGGCGGCTCGGACGGTGGCAGCGGCGTCAGTTACCTCTAACTCACCAGACAAAACATGAAGGGAGATAATACCGAAGACAGTCAGACCAAGAGCATCGACACCGACCAACTCATTGATCGACTCGATGAACTGGGTAATGTAGCCGAAGAACTCGAGGATATCAACCACGCGATCCGGGACCTCACAGACCGGGTTGTCTCGTTCGAATGCCGGCACGGCCCAAATTTCCTTGACGGACTCCCCACACCGAGGAGGGTTCGGTAGCGATGAGTAACTCCGAAGACGACCAATCGTCCGAGATCTCACTTTCAGTATCGACCCTCGGCAACGGGGAGACGATGGAGAAGGCCCGCGAGACGACGCAACTCGATGAGCGCCGGATCGCGATCGACGCCGGCCTCGGGATCCAGCCGCCGTACAACCCGGAGACGCTGGCTGCCTTCCAAGAGATCAACGAGACCCACCAGGCTTGCGTTCGGAAGAAGTCTCGGTACGAGGTCGGCTATGGCTTCGATATCGTGCCCCACCCGCAGGCAGATGACCCGGATCCAGATGGCGAGGATCACGATGCCGTCGAGACGCTCTGGCACGGAGCCACCTCGAGCTGGCAGATCGGGCCCCAGGGGACAGCCGCATCGACGCCGGAGGAAGTCCTCGAACTCGCTCGACAGGACTACCACGGGGTCGGCTGGGCTGCACTCGAGATCCTCGCCGAGGGCGACGGCACGCCGATCGGGTTGGCACACGTCCCGGCAACGACGGTCCGGGTGCGGAAGACGACGAAGAAGATCGAGACCGAGGACGGGGAAGAGAAGGAGGTCATCCAGAGCGGCCACGGCTACCTCCAAGTCCGCCAGGGCCGCCGACGCTACTTCGGTGAGGCTGTCGACCGCTACGGCGACGATCCGATCTTCGTCGACAGGGAGACCGGGAAGACTGCCTCGAGCGCAAAAGAACTCAAGAACGATCCCGCGAATGAACTCATCTTCATCCAGAACCCGTCGCCGCTGTCGCTGTACTACGGGATCCCCGACTGGGTCGCGGCCATGCAGACGATGGGGGCCGACCAGGCGGCGAAGGAGTGGAACCACGACCTCTTCGACCACCACGGCATCCCCTACTACGTCGTGAAGGTCACAGGTGGGACGCTCACGGAGGACTCGAAGGACGAACTCCGGGACCTGATGGACAACCTGAAGGGAACCCGCTACCGGACGGCGATCCTCGAGGTCGAGGAGTTCGAGCAGAAAACGGACCTGAACGACGAGGACGGCAACGACGTCGAGATCGAACTGGAGCCGGTCGGCTCTCGCGACGATCTCGACATGGAGTTCCAGAAGTTCCGTGAACGCAACGAACACGAGATCGCGAAGGTTCACGAGGTGCCGCCGATCCTGATCAACGTCACGGACACCTCGAACCGGTCGAACTCGAAAGAGCAGGTCCGCGAGTTCGCCGAGGACGTCATCGCACCCGAGCAGAAAAAGTTCGAGGCCCGTCTCTACAAGATCCTCCACCAGACCGCACTCGGCGTCGACGACTGGACGATCCAGTTCGAACTCCGTGGCGCTGACCGACCCGAGAAGAACGCTCGAGTGGCCCGGAACCGCGTCGACGCTGCGGGCCGGGCGGTCACGATCGACGAGGCTCGAGAGGCCGCTGGCTGGGATCCGCTGCCCGACGACCATCCCACTGACGGCAACACCCTGCTCGCGGAACCCGGCGGCCGTCAGGGGCCGCCTGGGGTAGACGAACCATCGCTCGAGGACCAACTCCCGCCAGAGGAGAACAAGATCGGCGAGCGCGACTGGACCGATGTCGAGGCTGACCTGGACGTCGTCGACGGCGTCGCGACAAAGGACCCGCTCGAACAAACGCAGTTCAGCAGCTCGAATCTGAATGAGGGGCTCTACGACTTTGGGGAGCGGGAACTCTATCTGTCGTTCAAGCGTGACGAGGGCCAGAACTCCCAGTACGTCTACGTTGATGTCCCGGCAGCCGTCTGGGAGGCGCTCACCAGCGCCTCGAGTCACGGCAGCTACCACTACGACAACATCCGCCTCGAGTACGGCTATCTCGAGATCACGAACAACCACGATCGTCTCCCGGAGGGGCCAAGTCCCGGATCGGGGGACATCCCCGACGACATCCCACTGTAGCAGCTGACGCGAACTGCTGATGCCGATGACCGTGAGCACGGGAGCTCCCCGACTCCCCGTGCGAGCGAGGCCCGACCGGGACATTCTCACGATGACCAACAGCGACAAACAGCGCGGCGAGAAGCGTGGCGTCCTCTCCACCGGTCGAGCCCGGAAACTCGAGGACGCCGACGCGGACGCCGACGACGATGACGAACAGGAGGACTGACACATGACGGACAAGAAGGACGAACAGCTCACCAAGCGCGTCGACTTCGTCGCGAAGGACGACGACGAGCAGATCGCCACCGGCATCGTGATGGTGCCGGACAAGGTCGACCTGCAGTTCGACTTCGCCCGCGAGGACACCATTCGCGGGTTCGCCGACCAGTTCGGCGACTTCATGGAGGTCGGGCAGGCCGACGGCGGCCTCATGCACGCCGTCTGGCCCTCCGACTGGATGGAACTCGAGCGGAACGAGGTCCTCGACGAAGCGACCGAGATCGGCGGCAAGGAGGCCCCGGCCGGCGCGTGGATCCAGTCGTGGAAGTTCAACGACGACGACCTCTGGCAACTCGTCAAGGACGACATCCTCGGGGCGTTCTCCATCGGCGCGATCGCGGTTCAGTGGGGCGGCCCGTACGAGCAAGAGGAGCTCGAGGACGTCGACGTCCCCGACGAGATCGATGAAGAGGAACTCGTCTGGGAATTGGCCGGCGGCACCATCCGCGAGGTCTCGAGCGTCGACATCCCTGCCGTCCCCGACGCGCAAGTCCTCGAGACGAAGGCTGAGGCCGAGAAGCGGCTAGCCGATCACCTCGGCAACCGCGATGGGTTCGTCGAGGAAGCCCTCGAACGCAATCCAGACTGGTCGGAAGACGACGCCGATCAGCTCTGGGAGACCCTCAACAGTGCGATCGACGTTGAGGGGTCGGGCGAGCCAGGGAAGCAGTCCTTTTTCGAGCGGATCGGGAAGGCTGCTTTCAACGCCTTCCCAGGCGCCGGGTCCGATGACGACACTCCGACGAAGACGTCCGAGGCCCCGGACCACGGTCGCGGCGCCGAGAAAGATGCAGACGACTTCGAGGCAGATGTCTTCCGCGTCACCGCTCCCGAGGACGAGGCCGAAAACTACGAGGACGAGGTCCTTGGGATCGGCGTCGACTTCCCAAAGAGCGACGTGTACGTCGACTGGCGGAACGAAGTCTTCCCAGATCAGTTGGACGAGCCACACGTCAGCATCTACGGAAGTGTTAGCGACCTCGAGCAAGCGACAGGGAACACCGTCGAGCAGATGGACACGCTGAACGCGAAGGCAGCGAAGACCATGTTTGGCGCGTCCGGTCTGCAGGTGAACTCGATCGCCAAAGAGGGCCGCACACTCTCGACCCGCAACCGCGATAACCTGTTCGCGGCGATCGACGCATCGGCGGACGTCCTCGAGGACGCCGGCGTCGATCACGGGATTACGCGCTTCACCGATCGCGAGGATACGTCCTTCGACCTCTCCGAGCACACCGCTCGAGACTGGCCGGATCCCGATGAGGACGAAGAGGAAGACAGCGCAGGGACGGACGGACCGCCTTTTGAATCCGCTGCCGGCGGCGAGACGCCGGACGACACAGACTCTACTGACATGACTAACGACGACAACCCGATGGCCGACGCTCCTGAATGGGCGAAGGCTCTCAACGACCGTATCGACGACCTCGAGAGCGAGGAGAAAGACGCCGGCGCCGGCGACGCCCCGATGGCTGATGCCCCCGAGTGGGCGAAGAACCTCGACGAACGCATCAACGAGATCGAGGAGAAGGCGCTCGACGACGACGGCGAAGACAAGCCCGAGTGGGCGAAGAGCCTCGAGGCGCGCATCGACGCGATCTCGAAGCAGACCGGTACCGACTCGCAGCAGATCGGGAAGGTCGAGAGCGAAGAGAGCGAGAAGGGCGGCGGCTTCACGCTGGACCCGCGGAAGGCTCGAGGTAACTAACGATGACGATTCACGCTACCCGAACGCAGAACGAGAAGGCAGTCGAAAAGCTCGACACGACCGACATGGCCGGTGGCGTCCTGCCGCGGGATCTCTTCGAGGACTGGTACCAGGAGGTCGTCGACTCGGCGACCATGCTCGAGGGGGCCCGCACGGAGGACCTCCCGCGGCCGCAGATGGACCTGCCCCGCATCAGCGTCGGCGAGCGCATGCGACGCGGCGCCGACGAAAACGAGGGTGACAGCGGCTCGGGAGAAGTCAACACCGACGCCGTCAGCCTCGACGTCGAGAAGGGGACGCTCGCGTACGACCTCTCTCGAGAGTCCGTCGACGACACGCTCGACAACGTCGACGAGATCGTCCTGGACATGCTGGCCCGACAGTTCGCAGTCGACACGCAGGACCTCGGGATCAACGGTGACGAGTCCAGCGGGGACAACTTCCTCAACCAGAACGACGGCTGGCTGAAGATCCTCTCGAACTCCACCGACACCAGCACGTACGACCACACGGACGACAACGGCAACGCCCAGCCGGTCGACACGTCGCTGTTCGACCAGGCGATCCAGGCGATGCCGAACAAGTACCTGCGCTCGGATCGGTTCGAGCCCGTGGTCTACATGAACGAGAACAAGGTCCAGCAGTACCGGATGGCGCTGACCGAGCGTGAGGATCCGCTGGGCTCGGCCGTCATCTTCGGCGACGAGGACATTACGCCGTTCTCGTACGACGTCGTCGGCGTCGCTGCGTGGCCCGAGGACACGGCCGTCTTCACGCACCCGCAGAACTTCGTCTACGCCCTCTACGACGAGGTCGAGATTCGCGTCCTCACCGAGACGGACAAGGTCGCCGAGAACGACCTCTTCGCTCGCTACTTCATGCGGGTTCGTGACGACTTCGCGATCGAGGACGAAGAGGCAGCGGTCCTCACCACGGGCATCGAGGCCTAACGAGGTCGACGATGACTACTACTAACGAAGAAGTCCGAACCGCACTCGAGGAGAATCGAATTATTACCCGTCTCTCGTCCGATCCTGCCGTGGCGCTTCTCGAGGGCGGCGAGATGTGGTACAACACGACTGCGGACGAGTACCGGGGCTACGAGGCAGGCACCGGAATCGTCTCGCTCAGCACAACGGCCGTCTAAGGTGATCGTCCATGGAAACAGTACGCTACACTGACGAGGGCGGTCGCTATCGAACCGGCGGTGTGACCTTCGAGCCCGGTGACGTGGGCGAGGTCTCTGCAGGCTTGGCCGAGCACCTGGTCGTCGACGTCGGCAGTTTCGAGTACGCCGACGAGGAGACGCTCGAGAAGGCCGACGCTGATGAGGCGGTAGAGGATGCCGAAGAGCTCCCAGAGACGAGTGACCTTACTACCGACGAAGACGACGGGCTCGTCGAGGAACTGCAGGGGATGACCATCCCCGAGTTCGAGGAGGAACTCGAGAGCGGTCGCTTCGACAATCGCCTCAAGGCCGTCGGGGATGCCGAACGTGAGGGTCAGGATCGCGCCGGCGTCCACGATGCGATCGGCGTCCGTCGTGCCGAGATCGAGGGATAAGCGATGCAGTACGAGTACTCCCTCGCGATCCACGACAACGAGACAACGTTCTCCACAGAGACATTCGAGGCGGACCCCCAGAAGATCACGACCGAGAGTGCCGAGAACGGCGAACGGGTCGTCGTCTACGATGATGGCCCCGGAAGACATCTTCCTCGAGGCGTTCGTGCCGGAGGGGACGGCGTACACGCTCCGCAAGGTGGACTGACCATGGTCGCATGGAACGAGACAGTCATCCTCGCGAACTCCGAGAGCCTCGCGGCTGCTACGGAAGTCGAGGAGCTAATCAGCGGCCTTCGTGAGCGTGTCGTCTGCGTCGACCTCGAGGACCTCGAGGCATCGGCTGACGACACGCTCACGATCGAGTTCGAGGGCGCTGCTGGCACCTATCAGGCCGACCAGCGAACCCTCTCGGAACCGCAGTCCTACACGATCGACATCCCGCAGTCCGAGGCCGTCTCGGTGACGTCGAGCAACGGCGTCACGTACAGCATCGAAGTCCGCGCCAACCCCTCGTAACCCATGCCCGACACTGGATACTGCACCGTCGACGACGTCCGTCGGGCGAAGCAAGACTCTGAGCTGACCGGCGAACTCGAGTCGGAGGACAACGAGATCGTCGTCGACGCGATCACGGCCCAAACCGAGTGGCTCGAGAAAACGCTCTCGCGCCACTGGTACGTCTCTACGCGACCCGACGAGGACACTCACGAACTGCTCCCGACCGGGCCGAAGAGTCGTAATGACGAGGAGGATATCCCGACCGGCGGGGCATCCATCGTCGGCGAGCCCACGACGCCGAAGACATGGCAGGGGTCGTACACTCGGATCGAACTGGACCGTCGCGACGCCCAGGCGGTCTCGGAGTTACTCGTTCGAACACCGGACGGCTACGAGGACTGGGTCACAGAGTACGAGGGCGGCGAGTGGTCCGATGCGCTCGGGGACGACTACTACGTTCGAGTGAACAACGGCGGTGTCTCGCAGCTGTACCTCGACGTCGAGAACCTGTACGATGCGGACGAAGAGGAATACAAGCTGGACACGTTCTCGAACGCCGTCTACGTCACCTTCGACTACGGTCACGAGGGGATCCCAGACACCGTCCGCAAGGCCGTCGCGATGCGAGCCTGTGCGAAGCTGTTGATCGACGACGAGGCCGCGCTGGGGATCCCTGACAACGGCCAGTTGGTCAACCCCGAGAGCAAGAAGCAGGCGATGGAATCGGCGGCCGAAGAACTCCTCGAGGTCTACCGCTGATGGAGCTCGCATCCGATTTCGAGGCCGACCTCCAGGAGGCGCTCCTGGATGACGTCGAGCAGCGAGCCCGCGACGTGATCGCGCCGGAGGTCCAGGCCCATGCCCACGATCTCCTCGAGGCGTACGGCCAGCGCCACGACTACGACGTCGGTACGATCATCGAGGCCGGCGAGACCCGAGTCGAGAGGCGTAAGGGTCGCGTGGTCGTCCGCTGGGGGTGGCCCGAGCCGGCGATCTTCTTCGAGCGAGGGACCGTCGACCACGTCGTCCAGGCGCGGAACGCAGACGTCCTCTCGTTCATCTGGGAGGACCCGCCGCAGTGGGTACGTGAGGAGTACGATCGCGAAGGCGAGGGGTGGCGCGTGTTCCTGCCCGAAACTGAACCGTCGGGGCTGCCCGAGTCCCGATTCATCCGCGACTCGCTGAACTACGTCCGTCGGAGGTTCGAATCATGACAACGGAAGTCAACTGGGTCCTCGAGCAGCTGGGCAGCGTCGTCGACGACGTCGCGAATAGCTACACGAACCGTAACGACAACCCGGTCGCGCTCAAGCGGGTCAACCGCGACGACAGTAGCGTCTACGAGGGTGGTGGCTCGCTGGACTTCAACGAGCCGATGCACAAGCGCAAGGAGGACCTCAAGAGCGGCGTCTTCGTCGGTGCGACGCTAGCCGATCGGGCGGAGGATCCCGCCGGGACGGAGTACAACCTCAAAATCGAGACGGTTGTTGGCCTGACCGTCGAGGGGATGACGTCCCAGGGCGGGCTTCACGGCCATGTCGATCCGGACGGCGAGAACGGCATCCCGTTCACGGAGCTCGTCCGCAAGATCCGTCGCACGCTACTCGCCTCTGACACGCGGGCATACCCCGATCCCGGTGTTCCGAACACGTCGTATCACGACCTGATCCCGACGTCCAACGACCCACAGTCCGCAGAGTACCGCGACTTCTACAGGTGGCAGGGCGACTTCGCCTTCCGAGGCTACGAGAGTTTACCATGACAGATTTCACAGGCAACATCGAAACGACAGCGGAATCGCTCGAGGCTCTCCAAGGGGACCTCGAAACACACCTCGAGGGCATTTTCGGCGTCGACATCGACGTAGAGGCGCCGACGCTCGCAAGCGGTGGTGATGGCCTCCCCCACATCCTCGATGTCTGGGTCGCGTTCCCAGGCGCCAAAGAGCAAATTGAGGATCGGCTCGGCGTCGACCGTGTCGAACGGTGCGAGATGAAAGTCAAGCTGCATGTCGGTGATGGCGAATGACGGGCGCGGGATCGGCAACGGTCGCGTACACCGTCGAGGATAGTTATGGTTCCGGACCGGTCGCTGAACCGACGTGGTATCAGCCCGGCATGAACGTCACCGTAGGAGATCTGAGCGTCGAGCAAGCACTCGAGCGCGTCCGCCACCCGAACGACCCGACGCCGGCAGGCTCTCGCGAAGGCAACTGGGAGGGTGCTCTCTCAGTGTCGTTCGAACTGACGGACGACAACTTCCATGATCTCGTCTTCGCCGACGGCGGGACCGCACTGCCGAACTCGCCGATGCGAGCGCCGTCGTCGACGTGGTACCTCGCCGTCGATATGCCCGACGGGACGACCGAGTCCCGCACACCGACGGGCGCGGTCGTCCAGGAGGCGACAGTCAACTACGAGCAGGGGAGCAACATCACGGTTGAACTGACGATCCTCTACGGGGACGAGCCGAACGACATCGCGGCACCCGGCACGATCCAGCAGCCGTCCGACGAGGACGTCTTCAGCTGGCACGGAGCGTCGTTCGAGGTCGACGGCCTCAACCAGCCCCTCATGCAGTCGGCGACGCTCTCGCTGTCGGGACTGGCGCGGTTCCGTCGTGGTCAGGATCGACACCCGTTCGACGCGGTCGTCGACGCAATCGAGCCGTCGTTCTCGACGGACTCGACGTTCACCGAGCGCGACCAACTCGCGCTGGCGGTCGACAACTCTCGAGAGGGGCCGGTCGGAAAGGTTCCGGCGACGTTCGCACTCGAGAACGGCCAGGGAACGACCATCGACTACTCCCTCACCGACTGTCAGCCCGGCGGATCGTACTCTTGGTCCGACCTCGTCGCACCGGACGCGGACCTCTCCGAACCGATCGACTACCACGTTACCGACGTGTCTGCAACGACGACCACTGCCTAACCCATGCTCACAACTGAAACCTACACACTGGACGGCGCGATCGCGGAACTGGACGACCGGATGGACACGCTCGGGGAGGACCTCGAGGGCCTG
>Ga0136585_100377_pt1 | contig 13858 bp, 16 predicted proteins | sample AntDeeMetagen404_FD_181012 | JGI IMG/M metagenome (GOLD analysis project Ga0136585, IMG submission 181012) | Saline lake microbial communities from Deep lake, Antarctica - Metagenome #404 | ecosystem: Environmental > Aquatic > Non-marine Saline and Alkaline > Saline | place: Antarctica: Deep lake... | reverse complement strand
GTATCAGAGAAGCCGGAGAATAAATCGGCAGTATCAGACTGTCTACGGTCTCCGAAGCGAATCAATAAGTTTATAATCTTATAGCCCCTATATTCATATGCAATGAGCGAACCAAAGGCTGACCTGACCGGATGGGACCTGCGCTACGACGACCTCGCCGACGCCGCAAAGCCCGGGGACGAATTGACGATGTACAATGTGACGATGTACAATGATAAAAAAGCATCGCGCGGCCACCAGTGGACGGCGACGGTCGAGTCCGTCGGCCCCCGCGAGATGACCATGGACGACGGCACCGAGATCGAGGCGTCGTCCCTTGACGTTATCCGCCGCGCCGAGACCGGATACGGGATGACGCTGGACCGCGTCGTCGTCTCCGGCCCTTAAGTACTTGTGAGCGAAGCGAATCAATAAGTTTATAATCCTATAGTCCAATGGTAATACGTAAGAGGAACTAAGAGACACATGCGGCGGGGGAATGGTAGAAATGAACAGCGGTTTGCGGCTTGACAATAGAAATGAAAGACACTAACGGCAACGGCGAAAACTCGGTAACGAACAGCTTCCTTAACGACAGCGCGACCAAAGCGGACAGTGTGGATGTTGAAGCGGCGGCGGAAGAGGTTCAGTACACGGGCGACGTGTCCGGGTTGGATCTCCCTGCGGGGGGTCGCACGGGTGAGACGTTCGAAGATCTCTCTGTGCTGGAAGAGGTAGATCACCCGCTGGTTCCTACCATCAACCACTCCTACATCAAACGTCGCCAGAGCGGTAACACTACGGATCTCGAAAACATCACGTTCGCACTCTCACTCCCACAGTTCGCTGTGTTGCTTGAGGGCGAAACGGGTGTCGGGAAGGACTTTGCGCTGGCCTACATTGCCAGCAAAACCAACCGTCCTATGATTACCGTGAACTTCGGTGTCGGAACCACCTACGAGGATCTGGTCGGGATGTTCGAACCAAAAGAGGAAGCCAGCAGCAGTATCGTCGGAAAGGTTCAGCAGGCCCGTGAAGCCCTCGAAGAGACCTTCGGTGAAGACGTTCCGATCTCGGATGCAATCGAAATGGTGGCCGGTGCGGAATCCAACTTCGGATGGAACGACGGCCTTCTCACGTGGGCTGTCAAGAACGGGGCTGTCTTTCACGGGGCAGAGATCAACGCCGCTGGCGGGGAAGCAACTATGCCGCTCCACGGTGTGACTGAAGAGGAGGGCAAACGCTACCTCACGCTCAAGCAGAAGGGCGAAGTCATCACTGATCTGCCTGTCACCGAGGAAGAGATCGAAGCCGCCGGGGAACGCCACGGGGTCGATATCCGTGAGAACAAAGCGAAGGCCGCTCACATGGCCCGTGCGGACAAATGGGAACACGAAGAACACTACGGCAACTACATCCACCCACAGTTCCGCTTCGTCGGTTCCATGAACCCGCCAACCTACGCGGGGACCAAAGAACTGAACGACGCATTCAAATCCCGCTTCGTGAAAATCCCAATCGACTACCTGCCAAAACGCGCTGAAAAGGCCCTGATGTTCGAGACCACGCCGTTCAAAAAGAACGACGATGACGACAAACGCGCCGTCGATAAGATTACGGATATCTTAGAGAACCTGCGTAACTCGTACAAAGACATGGATATCGTCACGCCGATCTCGCACCGTGAGGCTATCAAGGTCGGTCTCTACAGCCAGAAGATGGCTCCGAAAAACGCTTGTAAGTTCGTGTTGGGCGGAATCGCCGCTCCCGAAGACAAGTCGAAAATCGTCAAGCTCATCGACACGACCAAATTCTAATCGCCGCCGGGTAGTTTTCCTTTTCATGACACAACAAAGTAAGAAAACGATCAAATACATTTACGCCGAGTATCTACTCTACACACGAATAACCGCGCTCACACTGTCCACAAGGCCGAATGGGGCGAAGACGAACAAGAATGGTTTCCCCGTTGTGGGGCTGCGAAACGCCACCACAAAACCGAGTGGCAGATCGAAGATTCGACCGATAATATCCCTACTGACAGACGCAAGTGCCACGACAGCGGGTGTTGGGCCGAAGAGTGGGATAGCCTTATTGAAGAGCTACGGCAGAAGCACCAGCAGAAAATGGAGGGACAACGACGGCGAAACGGAACGTTTATAAAGTTATAGAAGAAAGTAACATACGAGGAAGGAAGAAATGAAGCTACAAGCAGGAATTGATATCCGCGAAGTACAGCAGCGAATTGGCGTCGGTAAGGACGAAGAGCTACGGGAGTCCGAAAAACGCCGTCGCTACCTTCAGGGATTCTCGCGTCTCATCACGCCAGTCCGCCCTGTCCTGAAAATGATCGATGAACTGCCAACGGCGGCAGTTAATCAGAAAGAGGATGATCCGGTTATCCTCATGACCACCCGCGAATTCGATCAGCCATACACCGGATTCTCACAGAGAGTCTTCGATATGGTCATGCAGGAAGCTCTCACGGTTCACGAAATTGGCCACATCCTGTACACCGATAACGAGTCCTTCAAAACGTACTTAGGACAGGTGGATATGGATGGTCCGGGTAGCAAATCGATGTTCAAACGTGTATGGAACACTCTTGAAGACGGGGCTATCGAAGAGCAACTACGTCACGAATACGATGTTGAGAGCGAGATCTTCGCTCTCAACTCCAATCTCTTCGAGAACGACGAAATCGGACACGTCGTTGATGAAGAGGGAGACGTGAAAGAGATCCGATTCAGCTTTATTCAGGCCGTGTTACTCGGTCTGTCGGATATGGCTGTCTACGATTCCGGGAAGTACCAAAAGCTGATCGACGCTGATAACACCGATCTGCAAATGTCGGGCGAACAGGAGGATCTGGATCTCCTGAACGACCTCACGCCGGAAATGAAATCGGTTGTTGCGGACGTGAAAAGCCAGCCGAATTCGGAGAAGCGCAACGAGCGTATCTTCGAGTTTTGGGAAGTCCTACAAGACTACCTTGACGATGCTGAAGTTGACGGCGCAAGTGAATCCCACCTCAACGATATGCTTGACAGTGACGGCAATATCAGCTTCGGAGGGGACGACAGCCAGAGCGGTGACAGTGATGAAGACGGTGGAGACGGTGACAGTAACGCGCCTGTTGAGGGCAAACCGGATGACACCCAAAACGAATTCAGCGGACAGGTTCGTGAAGCCAACGAACTGAACCGCCAGAGCGTGCAACAACAGGTGGTCATTCAGGTGCAACAGGCCAGTGGTGATGATCCGGTTGACGGCCAAATGCCGGGTGGTAGCCAGATCGATCAGGAAGCCGCAGAAGACGCCGAGAGCGGTTCCGGTGATGGTGAGTCCGATGACACGGACGGCGACGAAAACGACGAAGGCGGGCTTCAGGACGGCGAGATGAAGCCAGAAATGGAAGAGCAATACCAGCAGGAACTTGCTCAAGAAGCCGCCAACCTTGACGGGGGACAGGCCATGCTCGATGAGATCGAAGAATTCCTCGAAATCATCGAAGACGCCGCCGCTAACGCTGGTCAGCAGCAAATGGGCGGGGGTGCGTTGGATGAATGGCGTGGTCTCACGCTGGATATCCCCGAAGGAGACAGTTACTCTGAAGATCGATGGGATAACTCTGTGCGCCGTGGGAACCGACTTGCACGGGTCTTCAAAAACCGTCTCCAATGGAATCAGCGAACCCGCGAGAAAACCCGCCAACGCCGTGGTCAGTTCGATGTGCGCCGGGGGATGATTCCGGCGGCCCGTGGACAGACCGACGTGTTCAAACGGCAAGAAGAGTCACAAGAGAAGGACTACGATTGTATCTTCGTGCTTGACCGCTCCGGGTCGATGGGCGGACAGGACATTCGAGATGCAGAAGAGGCTATCGGCTCACTGGCATACGCGCTACAGAAAGTCGGTGTCAACACGTCGATCCTCGATCTCTACGGCTCACAGGCACGGCTGGCACTGGCGTTCGGACAGGACATGATGGATCAGCGCAAGGTCATGTTCTCCGGGGATACCTCCGGGGGGACTCCGCTAGCCGAAGTCGTTCACCTCGCACGGAAACGTGTGCAGGGTGAAGACTCCGAACCGTTCATGATCGTGGTTACGGACGGCGCACCGGGGAACCGTGACAAGTACATCAACGAACTGAACAACTGCAATTTCCCGGTGTTGGGGGTTTACCTCACCAACTCACGCGGAAGCCACGCGGAAGATGAGAACTACTTCCATAGGACCGTGTACGTCACGGGACAGGAGGAAATGGACACCGCGCTCATGAATCTCGCACAAGATATCATGTTCTAACTCCCATTTCTTTCGGCGGTTCGGGGTGTATCGTAGATAACAAGAGGTAGCAGACAACAGAGACAACCAATGGTAGAAAATAATACGGATACTGACGACCGAATCGGGCGGAGTAGCTTTGCACAGGACGCGCTGTACATCGATAGCGATACGACTCCGGAGGAAGTAAAAGACTTCCTTCGTCAACGGGTAGAGAACCCCATCAAGATCGAATCCGAGGGTGTGACAGTCTGGAACTTCTCGGCCCATGACGTGGATATCGAAGCGTTGGAGTACGCCGCGAAGAACGTGCTTCGAGAGAAGACCTTTGTCATCCCGTTTCAGGTAACGGGGACGTGGGGTGCTATGTTCAGCCTACTCCCAAAGGAACTGAAGGAAGCTGAAGTACTCATCTACAAGCCGAGCGAACAGAAGTACTTCGCCTACAGGAACTTCTACGCGGAAATTCCTGAAGAAGTACAAGATGAATTCCGCTACCAGTTGAGTCAACTCAGCTCGTCTGAATAAACGGACTTCGTCGCATGGTCACTAAAATACAGTTTTTATGGACAACCTCGCTCACGTTGATGGGGTATGCTGCACTGGAATTGATCGGTGCGGGGGTAATGTTCTCATTCTGCCTGATACTGATAGCTACAGGGTGGTTCGATTCGCTTGACTTCAAATCAGATTACGAGGAAACTGAAGAAGATCCGATGTGGGATGATCCGAGAGAGCGAATCACATACGTTAGAGCCGGACACTGGTTCGATCATGAATTGGAACTGGCTAACGGTGGTTCAATGAAGATCGATGCAATTCATGGAACGTACATCCAGCGGTGGGAAACATACCCGGAGAAAGCGATTGAAGCGACTCGGAAGATGGCTCAAGTCGATCATCCGAGCGGAAGACTCCATGTAATAGAGATACAGGAGGCTGAAAAAGGCAGAATCCATTCCGATGGGTGGGTGTCAGTGTAATGTTCTGGTATCGACTCGTTCAACTGGCGTTCTTCGTGGTCACTGTCGGGGTGTTCATGTCGATCTCCCGGTTTGCCAGTTTCGAGTTAGGGGTGTTTATTTCACTGACACTCATCATGCTGTTGCAGTTCGATGACGAATAACCCGGTAAAATTATAACCCCATAATTCCTAAGAGGACTATGGAGACTGTTGATGTTACTGTTGACTTACGTGAACCAGAGGAATTGATGGACGCTGTCGAAGCGTACCGGGAAGTCGATTCCATGCAGATCGATACCATGGACTCGGCTGATATCGCTATTGAGGGCGTCGGCTTCGAACGCAAAACGCCGTCTGACTTCGGCTCTTCGATGACAGACCGGGATGATCATCTGAAGGATCAAGTCGAACGGATGAACGAGGAATACGAGCGGTCTTTTGTGCTTGTCGAAGGTAACATGACGGACTTCGGAGAACTGACGAATACGCAAGTCAAGTCGGAATCTCTGTATGGTTTTGCGGCAAGCATCGAAGTTCGGTATAATACCCCTGTTGTGTTTTGTTCGGACATGGATCATCTCGTTGACGCGGCTGTTCGACGCGCTCGTAAGCACATCGAAGAAGATAGTGGGGCTGACATACGGATCAAATCGTCCGCAGAACACACTCAGCCGTTCGAAAAACGAGTCTACGGTTGTATTGAGGGGGTTGGGGCGGCCACGGCTGGCTTGTTATACGAAGCCTTCCCCCGCCTCTCAGATGCTCTCAGTGCAGGGGTGGATGACTTCATGCAGATCGACGGAATAGGAGAGGTAAGAGCCGAAGCAATTGTTGACACACTTGAGGGAGACACCGTCATAGAGAGTGAGATATAATGCCTGAATGTCAGAATTGCGAAAAACACTTGACGAAACAATTTGTTCGAGTCTTCGGAGACAACGAAAATAAAGTTCACAAATGCCATGATTGCATGGAAAACGTGAACACGACAGCCAGAGACATGGCGGGACTTCAGCCGGTGAGATAGATGTGAAATCAAACGTGTGTTTGTTTTATGTCTGTTGTAAGAGCCACATTCCCATCGAACAAACGCAACTCAACACACGGAACTATCCAACTAAAGGGAGTATCAACCCCTGTATCGGTAGAGACTACAGCGGGTGTCCGGAGTGTAATGCTGGTGAACCACTGATCGAACGTTATACGATTAAAATTTCGTAACTCGGAAACTTGAAGGCGGTCAGAGTTTTATAGATGATATGGGTGCTGGCAAAGACTTCGAAGATGTTCTCGTTAGATCGTTGAATGATTGGGTAGACGGAAGAGGCATTGTGATGCTTCGTCGGCAGTCGATGAGCATGAGAGGGGGTGACTTCGAAGGATCTCAAGAAGTCGATATCATGGTCGATTCCGCAGATCGAGATCTCTACACGGGATTTGAGGCGAAGACGCTGAATTCGGAGACCGATCAAGGGAAGTATGGATTCTATTTCTCGCAGATCAACCCGGATCAATTCAAATCGCAGGTCAAATACGCTGAAATCTCCGGACGCGACGTAGTCGTGGCTTGTGAAGCTCGTTGTTACGGTGAAGATCGACTAAGCCGAGCATGGTTAGTCCCACTGGAACTGTTCACCGTGAAGCACAAAAGAGGCGATACGAAGGTCAGTTGGAACGATATCGAACAGTTCGGGTGTTGCATCGGAACAGGCCGAGACTACAAAATCGACCGAGTCAAGATCGAATCTGCATTATCTTCTGGTAATGATATTGCGAATAAGCCAAAGACTTTTGACGAATGTATTAATACCCCTAATAGCTGATTTAGTATTAAATGTGTGGAGGGAATACTTGTGGCGTGTGTGGGGCGAAAGAGGATCTAATGTACGCTGTAGTCACGTCGAAGCCCCTGAAAATCAGTTTACCAGAAACGAATAACTACCACCGTCTCTGCGAAGAACACTACGAGAGTATCATAGAAAACACGAATTACCACGTTCGGGAACTACCGCCCGATGAGACCATAACTGAATTAGAGCGATTCAAGGACGAAGAAGGGTATCTCGTAATATATACCGAAAATGAGAACCCCGAAAAGTGGTTCAGGGTTCCGCAAAATATCGAAGTAATACTGAAAAAGAATACATGAGTCATCCCATGGAATGGTCTGACGACCAAAAAGAGGCATTGAAGCGGTGGAGTGATAAGGATAAATCCGAGCGTCATCCCCACGATCTCTTACCGTCTGACGAAGAAGAAAAGAAGAAACCCCGCCAATCGCTGGTTACGGCTGAAGAGTGTGCGGATATGAGATCCTTTTTCAAAACAAATAATACCAATATCAAGCAGATGGCGGAACATCATTTCGAGTACTCACGGACAACTATCGCTGAACACGTATTCAACCGTCGCTGTTCACACGATATCGATGAAGAGCCTGTTGAGAGTCCGTCTGATGACGTAAACCCGGCGAACTACACGAAGGCCGATGAGTGTGCAGAAATGCGCGAGATGTATCAGGAGGTTCGGTCCATCCCGGTGATTCAGGAGGAATTCGATAAGACTTATGCACAGGCATATCACCACCTTGCAGGGCGTTGCAAATGCAAGCACAATACCCCTAATATCCACGCTATTGAGTGAACAACCGAAGCGATTATTACGTGGGACAGTATAGGATTATTCCGCGCTATTCGTATGCGTGTCCGATCCGTGGTCATCTGCCACGGGGAATGTAAGGAAGGAACAATGAGCAAAGAAGATTTAGACGTAACTCTCCCGGCGATTCGAAACGACGAACCGACACTTCAAGAACGAATGTCTGATAATGCGTATAATCAGATTCTCCCGGCCCGGTATTTGAAACGAGACGAAAACGGCGAAACGATTGAGGAACCCGAAGAATTCTTCGAGCGGATTGCAAAGAACATTTCTATTGCTGAAGCAATTCACACTGATGATGAAGTCTACATTTCCCGTAGACACATCAAGCCAGATCATCCACGGCGTCAAGAACTGATTGACGAAGTCTTCGGTGAAGACGAAGATGAAGTCCTGCTGGATGAGAAAAACGCTAAACACGTGGCGTATGATCCACTGTTCGAGGATCTGCCACAGAAGACGCAGAATGTAGTCAAGGACGCGAAAGAATGGTTCCAGCGCGATATGGAACACCTTGACTTCATGCCGAACACCCCGACGCTAATCAACGCTGGAAACGAACTACAACAACTCTCTGCCTGTTTTGTCAATTCTCCGGGAGACGACATGGAGAATATTCACCAAACAGCAAAAGAAGCCGCTCTTACGTTCCAGAGCGGTGGTGGGATGGGTTACAGTTTCTCGCAACTCCGACCCTATGGAGACACCGTAGGATCTACAGGCGGTATCGCCAGCGGCCCGCTTACGTTTATGGCAACCTTCGACCGTCTCTGCGAAACTATCGCTCAAGGAGGCGCACGTCGCGGCGCACAAATGGGCGTCATGCGTGTTGACCACCCGGATGTAATCAAGTTCATCCACGCGAAGAACAAAGACGTATCGCTAGCAGAAGAGCTTCGTCTGAACGATCCTGATGACTTCACTCATAACTCGTTTGGTGAAGCTCTCGAAGAGGCCCGTGAACACATCAACGACGATGGAACGGTGGCCAAACACCTCCGAAACGCTGCTGAAGGCAACCTTTCGAACTTCAACATCTCGGTCGCTATCACCGACCGATTCATGGAAGCTCTCGAAGCCGGAGAAGACTTCGAGATGATCAACCCCCGGACGGAAGAACCGCATATCGCTTCCCCCGAAACCAAAGAGATGTACGGATGGTTCGATCTCGATGAGTACGTCGAAGTCGGTGAACCACTCACGATACCCGCACAAGAACTGTGGGACCGTATCATCGAAGGATCTCACGAAAATGGTGAACCGGGTGTCATCTACATCGACCGTGTGAATCAGTTCCATTCGTTCGACGTGGAGGAAGAAGGAAACGAAGAGTACGAGGTTATTGCAACTAACCCATGTGGTGAACAACCGCTCATGGAAATGGAAGCCTGTAATCTCGGTCACATCAATCTCTCCACTATCGTTCGAAAAGACGCTCCGAACTGGCACTACTACGATGGTGATATCGAAACGTTCCTGAAGGAAGCTATCGACTTCGATGAGCTTAATAGCCGTATTGCGAACGGCACGCGCTTCCTTGATAACGTTGTGACGATGAGCAATTTCCCGGTCGAAGAGATCGAAGAAGCAGTTCGTAAAAACCGAAAGATCGGTCTCGGTATCATGGGACTGGCTCAGATGTACGTACAGATCGGTGTTCGTTACGGGTCTGACGCAGGGAATGATGTTGCTCGTATCATCATGCGACACATCAATCACGAATCGAAAAGAGTGAGCCACGATCTGGCTGTCGAACGTGGATCATTCGTCAATTGGGACGATTCGAAGTACGACGACCCCACCGAGTACGAAGACTGGTTCGAACATCTGGTTGGCCAGCACGCTGAAAAGTGGGCTGAAGGCTTCCCGGTTCGAAACCACAATACCACCACTATCGCTCCGACTGGAACCACATCCATGATCGGAAACACTTCCGGTGGGTGTGAGCCGATCTTCAACGTCGCCTACTACAAGAACGTAACCGATGACGTTCAGGGCGACGAAATGTTGGTCGAATTCGATGTTCTCTTCTTGAAAATCCTCGAAGCAAACGATATCGATGTAGAGGCCGTTAAACAGGAAGCCGCAGATCTCATGGCGGATAATGAATTCGAGAGTGTGAGTGACCTAACCACGGTCCCCTCCGAAATTGGAGATCTGTTTGTCACTACCAACGATCTTTCCGGAATCGAACACGCTATGGTTCTGTGTGCGTGTCAGCAGGGTGTTGACTCTTCGATCTCGAAGACGTGTAACGTCCCTAACGACGCCACAATCGAAGAGATGGCTGATGTGTACGAGTACATCTACAAACACGGTGGGAAGTCTGCTACGGTCTACAGAGACGGCTCACGGTCGAAGCAGGTACTCACAACCCGTGCAGACAATCAAGCAGTCAACGCTGAAGAAGTCGGCTTTGATGAATGGCTGGAATCGAACGGATACGAGAGTATGCAGGACTTCATCGAAAACGGTGAAGAATTCGAAGCAATCGAATCTCCTGTCAGTGTTATCGGTGGGAAGCCGAATCACCGAGAAGCACCCGATCAAGTCAACGGAACCCGATATCGCATCAAAACCGGGTACGGTAAGATGTATGTGACTATCGGTGAAGACGAACACGGTATTGTCGAAGTCATGGCAACGGTTGGCAAATCGGGTGGCTTCAACGAGTCAATGTGTGAAGCTCTCGCACGTCAGATCTCACAGTCCTTCCAGTGGGGTGTCCCTGTGGAGGAAGTTATCGATCAACTCGAAGGTATCCGCTCACCCGCTGTTGGGTGGGATCAGGGAGATCAAGTCCAATCTATCCCGGATGGTATCGCGCTGGCTCTCAAACGCCACACTCAAGCGAAAACCGAGACTGAAGCCACGTCGAAGAACATGATCGACAATACGGGTATCAGTAAAGAGAGTGACGGTGGAGTGGACGAAGATGCAGGAATGAGCGAAAGCACGAAGGAGCTTATCGCAGATGGCGAGAATCCGGAGTGTCCCGACTGTGGGGCCATGCAACTCCATTATTCGGAGGGTTGCAAACGCTGTGAGTCGTGCGGTTGGTCTGAATGTTAAATTAACTGTTAGACCACTTCGTTTCAACTTTTAGTCGGTACTGTTTTAGGTGCAAAATGTACAGAGCGGGTTTGTACTCTCCATATCAGTAAAAAAGAATCAGAAAGCCTTATAGTTGTATAGCCCGTATATACATATGAGGTTGAAGAGATCAACTTCTGGTATCCGGTCCCTGCGCTACGGCGTAAGATCGGCTATCATTAGCACGCCCAATGGAAGAAAGGAAACTACAATGGTAACTCAATCACAATGGAATTCACTTCCCGACGTTGAGGAACAGACGCAGTTGGATGAGCCGATCAAAGTCCGTTGGTCAAGCCAAAACAGAAGCCGTATGCGCCGTCGCTTCAGAGCGGCGTTAGCAGACGGCTACATGGAAGAAGCAATCGGGCTTCCAGTTGTGACCCGACAAAGTACGAACATTGTCATCAAAACTGAAGAAGAGCTTGAGGTCTTACGCAAATGCAGTTCCATGGTCAAATGGAGAGTGTGGGAACGCATTGAGGCAGAAATCAAGGATCAGCTACCGGACGAACTAAAGGCCCAACCAATCCCAACGAAATACGAGCCACCGTTGAAAGACCATCCATGTTACAAGAGTGTTTCACTGGATCTCAAAGTGGGCGACCGCATTGAGACGCTGAAATACAATGGTCACGGAACTGTCTACGATGATGACAACAATAACATCGGAGACAAGAAATGCAACGCGAACGGAACCATCACCTACTACACCGTCCGCAGGGTCGAAGATGACCGTGTGCTGGCGCAGTGGTGTAACAGAGACACCTTGAACTGGCTACCTCGCGAACAGATCGTGGGCGTCTCCGTGTACGAGAAAGCGAAAGCTGAGTACAAGGAATACAAACGCCAGAGAGCCGCCGCGAAAAAAGAGGCGAAGGTCTCAAAGCGTAAAGAGACTGATATGGACACGCTGATGGAGGAAGTCGTTATTCCTCATGCTCGTAAATGGGCGAATGAAGTGTGGCCCGGTGGCACTGTTGACGTGGATGAGATCTGCTGGTTCTGGAACCCGTACCTTAGTAATGCTGCTGGATACGCTTACTGGGGTGGAGCGGTTCCAAAAACGATGGCAAGTGGGAGACTCGCAATCGGACTCGCTCCCGGATACTACTACCAACACGGTATCGATAAACTGTTAGAGATCGTTCGACACGAACTGATCCACATCTGGCAGTACGAACATCCCGAAGGAGATGGGGGGCACGGCCCAACCTTCCATCAATGGACGGATGATATGGATACTCATCGACACTGCAAACACTGGTCGAAATAGATCAGTGGTCGATGCGTATCCTTTTTTTATACAATGACAGGGATTGACAGAGTCGTTAGATTTATAACGCTATAATTCCTACGAATGTATGTGAGGGGGCGACCGCTCATTGACCAATTAAATGTGGTCTGGCACGCGACGTGAAAGCGTGTAACAACAAACAAATCCACAATCGAGCGTAGGTTACAGACATTGGCCGAAAAAGCAAGCAGGGCAAGTGCGTGCGATCCACATAGGAACTTTTCAAGTTCCTTTTCAGTAGCGGCCTTCGTCGGAATAAGAGGGCCGACGTAAAACAAGGGGGCGAGCGGGAAGGGCAATTCCCGCTCCACACCATCTTTCAGTACCCCGTTGCAGGGAAACTTGCGAGGGGATAGGGTGACGTTATCACTCGTGGTGAACTAATCACTCACTGTTCAACCACACTAAGGCGGACTAATCACCCGCCGCCTTTGAAACAAAGTACTATTAGATAAATTTATAAGCTTATAGAACAAATACTCAACTGGAAAAATGACTGTCTATATCTCATCCCTCGTACTCGAAGGTATTCAAGAGGCGATAGCAGACGACACAGTGAACGAATACCATCACACGGAGGTTAGGGCCTACTGCTTCGAGAATCAGTACTACGACACCGCCACGTGGATCAAGAATCATCACACCGAGTACTCCGAGGGATTGATGACTGGCTTCGAAACTGAAAGCGAGACTATCGAAAAGTAATACCCGTATCAGAAGTCTTATAAGCTTATAGAAATATTATACATATGAGGTTGGTTAAAATGAACGCACGTATCTTTCACACGGTGTACAGCGACGATGAAGACGGCAAAGAAGCACGGTTCCTGCGCTCGGACGTTCAATTCGATGACCGTATCCCAACGCAGGAAGATTTCGATTCGCTGTACGAGGAAGCAGGAATCGAGGAATTCGAATCGGATGATCACGGTGAGATCTTGAACAAAGTGTGGTCGCACTGGAACGCGGGAAGCGGTAATGAATCAGTCGAATTCGCCCGCCGAGAATGTGAAGATTGTGACGAAGTCTTCACCGGAGAGGTCGATGGCGAAGTCGATCTGCGCGTTCGTCAGAACAACGCCGAAGCTCACGAAAACGAAACCCGCCACGAAGTCGGTCACGGAACCCGCTCACTGTCGGTTGCGGATATCGTTGTGATCGAAGACACGGCATACCTATGCGTGTCCTTCGGGTGGGACGAGATCGACGTTGAGGCCGAAGCATGAGATTCGAGAGTTGGGACGAAGCCGGAGAAGCCCTACTTGAAAACGTCCCCGGTGTCGGGAAAGCGACCGTTGAATCTCTCGAAAAAGAAATGGCGGTATCGACGTTCGAATTCGGATGTGCGGAAGCTGGCATTTTTAATTGCCACGTTCGCTCCAATACCGGGGGGTGGTGAACAAATAGCACAAGCTACATTTACACTACTACTAATCATGACTCTAATTCGATGCGAATAGTTATCTGATAGGGGTATCAATTATAGAGTATGCTACCTTCAGCAGAGAAAATTAAGACTGGCAACATTCCATGGGAACTGATCAAGCTGGCCTTCTGGAATCTCCGTACTATGT
>Ga0136585_100306_pt1 | contig 15500 bp, 8 predicted proteins | sample AntDeeMetagen404_FD_181012 | JGI IMG/M metagenome (GOLD analysis project Ga0136585, IMG submission 181012) | Saline lake microbial communities from Deep lake, Antarctica - Metagenome #404 | ecosystem: Environmental > Aquatic > Non-marine Saline and Alkaline > Saline | place: Antarctica: Deep lake... | reverse complement strand
CGATCCCCATTAGCCACGATCATTACCAGACTTACGCAATCTATATAATTTGCATTATCTACATTTTGTACGCATTCCTCCAATTACCGCCACCACACTAAGCACCGATTAGCGCGATACACGCAATCTACATTTTGTACATTATTCGCATTATAGAGATTGCCTATGAGATCTACATGATCCAGTCGTTCATTAGAAGGGGGTCAGAGTTGGGACCTCAGACAAACACGCTCTAACCAAACATCCAGTAAGACTTTTAACTGTTACCGGATTATTGGTGACCATCAGATGTACGAGGTGCTCGACGACACGGCTGCGCAGGTCATCCTCGCCATCGAGAGTGGTGACTCCATCCGCCGTGTCGCACAACACCTCCACACGCCGTACGAGACGGTGAGACAGGCCGTCAATCGGCTCGAAGACGCAGGCTACGTCAGCTATGATGACGGCCTCACTGTCGTCGACGAGCGCGTACGCGACGCAGCCCGCGAGCTCGTCGCTGCCAGCGCCGGCGTTAGTCCACCCTCCATCGAGGAGACCTACGTTATCCCGCAGTTCGGTGACTGGCCGTTCGCCTTCACGCGGATCGACGCCGTCTACGTGTGGACACAGGGCGGCTACCAGGTCGGTCGCGAGCCCAACGACTATCCGCTGTTCCTGGCCGTCCGCGAGCAAGATGTCGACGACTGGGAAGCGTTTTTCAACTCGTTCGACCTTCCCACCGCATTCGAGCGACAGCCCCAAGACGAGCTCTCAAGACCACTGCAGGTCGTCCTTGAGCCACGCCCGTCACTCGACGTCAATCACGTCGAAGGGTACCCGGTGATCCCGAGAGCTGAGACGATTGAGTATATGCGCGAGAACTACGCCCAGTTCCAGTCGGCGCTGGCGATGCTCGACCGGATGTACGAGGACCTTGACCTCGGCGTCACGTATCGAGAAAGTGAACGGGCACAGACATGAGCTTCAACAACCGGAGTGACGCACTCATCGAACTGCTCGAGGAGCTCACGCACGGGGGCACGAGTACGTTCTTGTGGGCGGGTACGCTGTCTCCGCGTTCAACGCTCGCTTCTCCACGGACCTCGATATCGTCGTCGCGCCGGACTCCAAGGCTGAATTCGCCAAGTTCCTCGAACGCCGGGACTTCGAGGAAACGGACAGCCACGCCAAGGAATGGTTCTACGATACTGAAGTAATCGAGTACGAGAAGCGACTCACGCCGCAACAGCCGATCGGATTCGATCTGCTGGTGAACGGACTCGGTTGCCGACAGACGGAGGCGCAGTGGTCCTTCGACTACCTCTACGACCACAGCCACCAAAAGGAGGTTCGCGGTGGAACAATAACGACGTCGGCCAGAGTCATCGATGGGTGGTCCTCGTGGCCGCAAAGGTCCACAGTGGCCGTGAAACTGAGCTCCGGGATGTCCTGGCGATTGCAGAAGAGATCGACCTCGACGCTGTCACGCCCCACCTGCGGCGAGGGGACGACGATGCGCTATGGGAGCAACTTGAGCGTGGACTGGAGATCCTAGAGAGCGACGAACTCAAGCACGGATTTCGGAGTGACTTCGGGGCCTCAGCTGTCTCGACGGAGACAGTCACAGCACTCCAGGAATATCTATCTGCACAAGTCGACGAACTAGATTGACGCCGGTTAGAGGACTGGTTAGTCGATACCGATGTACAGATATCTTCGGTCGAGCGTGCAGCGCAGAAAATGGGGCGATGTCAGTCGATTGTCGCTAGGACGCGGACGCCCGTATCGGAGTGTCGTTCCCGTTCGGTTTGCACACCGCGTTCGCGAAGGAACTCATCGAGACGGTCAGCAAGGGAACCGCATCCTTCCTGTCGACGTGAACGATCAGCGTCGGATGATCCTCATCGCTGTTTTGATGACGAGGGAGACCTCTTTGAACTCGTCCGGTTATCTATACGCCCCGAATTCCTCGGCGACTCGGTCAGCCAAGTCGTCAAGAACGTCAATTGGTTCCTTTGTCATAGATTGAAGTTCAGTCTCGGAAGATTGTGCCACCGCGAAGGGATGGAGAATTCGTGGGTTTCAGAACCACCTTCGGTAGATTAATTTGAACGGAGCCTTCTCAGCATCAATAATTTATCCAGAACGAGGGTAACTCACACGGAGAGATTTCTGCATGCTATTTTGGTTCTTAATAAGTTTGATGTCCATCGTAGCCGATCAACCGTTCATAATTGGATCCAGAGGTCCGACTTACGGCCCACCAACGGAGAAACCCCGAATCACGTTGTGGTCGATGAAACCGTGACCCAGGTCGACGATAAACGTAGAGAGATCAACTCGATTCAGTCGTCAGAAACTGCTGTACCAGAGCTTGATGCGTCTGCATCGATTGTAAGAGGCTCTCCTGCTCCAACGAGAGAGTCAAGCACTTTGCCAATTCGTTTCCCTGCAACAGGTGGTACCGCGTTACCGATCTGTTTGAACCAGCTCGTAAAGGACCCCAAGAAGATGTAATCATCCGGGAAGGACTGTAACCGTGCCGCCTCGCGAGGAGTGATACCACGATTTCGCTCTGGATCCGCGCGATCAGGGCTTGGACGTGCATACTTGTAATAATCCGGTAGTACGTAGCTATTCGCGTCTTTGGCTAGGTGAGCTACGATCGTCGGGGAGGGCTCTGACCACTCAAGCATACGGTACTTGTCCCCGAAGCGTTTATTTTCTGCAGTCCCGACATCATATTCAACATATTCCGAATATTCTCCGTCAGAATTGTACTTCACATCCCATCCGGTATCACCAGGACTCAGAGCCTCATCAAATAGAATCTGATCTTTGTCCATCGGGTGATCTCGAGCCTGATGATTGAAACAGAGGTTGGTCCCATTATGAAGGCTATGAGTACGCACGTAGTCACTTTTAGGACCACGTCCCGTCCTAGAGAGGAGTCTCCCACCCCCTCCTCGCCGAAGACGGGGGAGTCCGGAGAGTCCTTGCTGGATACTCCGTGTCTTGCCCTCTATCGAGAGTTCACTTAGTAAATTATCTGCTGTTGCATTCTCTGTGAGATCGTCGCGGATCCCCACCAGAAGCACCCGTTCTCTTTTTTGCGGGACACCGAGTTCAGTCATGTCCTGCAATTTGAACTCGACATCATACCCCGGCCCCGTTTCACTAAGCATTTCGAGGTCCTCGAGCACCCAGTCAATAACACGGATACCAGTATCTCCCACCTCGTTGACCATGCCCTCGACATTCTCCATCACGATTGTCTTTGGTCGGAGCTCTTCGACAGCTTTCACGTACTGGGTGTAGAGCGTCGTCCGGTCGTCATCAAGAATGCTGTAGTCCTCGTCGTCTCCGCGACGCGACCGATACCCCGCTTTGGAGAGCGACTGGCACGGCGGGCCACCGACTAGCAAATCGAGCTCACTTACAGCATCTTGGATTCTAGCCGTAAGGTTGACCTCGCGGACATCCCCGCAAACGACGTTTTGGTGTGGGATTTCGGGGTGATTCAGGCGATACGTCGCCACAGCGTCCGTATCGATATCTATCGCCCACCTGATATCGTAACCCGCTTGGCGTAATCCACACGAAAGGCCACCGGCTCCCGAGAAGAGGTCGACAACGGTTGGCCCAGTTCGCTCCATCTGTTGCTGTCGAAGGCGATGTGTAAGCAGGAACTTACGGATTTCACAATCTTCGCTACAGACATCAGTTCCTGCGGTAACCGCGTGCGTAGCAAGTGCCCGATAGAGGGAAGCGACCCGGCGGTCGGTCAGCTCCTCTTCGAGGACGTGCCGACGACTCTCAGAGGTATGCAGGTCATCTGGATCGAGCAACCCGAGTGCACACAGGAATTCATCGACACACGGGTCAGTTGGCCAGACAGGCTTATCAAAGGCCGTCTGTAGGAGCCACCACCCGTCATCCTGTTCAATTCCGGAGATACTCGCAAGGAAGTCTACATAGCTCTGGTACCGCACCCGCGAGAAGTCCCGGAGCGTTACTCCATCCGTGTAGTCGATCTCTCGAACAGCCACAAGAAGCTCTTTGAGGCGGGAAACCCGTTCCTTGCTTACTCCCTTCAGTGAGCAAGCATCAGGGAGTGCTTCAGACAGCTCATTGTGTTCCATCGAAGCGAGATTTTCCCAGCTCCCATGTTGCTCCCGGAGTTCCCGGACAGTTCGTCTGGGTTGACGCTGGAAGAAGCGTTCCGCTGGGGCATCGACGACAGATCCCAAGACAACCGCAGCTACGGCATCCAGCGGATCGTCGCTCCCACAGAGTGGGTCACCGCAGGGGCAGAGTCCATCCACCGTTTCACCGTGAGCAGAGTCCAACATCGCATACCGACAGTCGTCGCCATTTTTACTGCGCTGCCGCGCCAAGCGCTCCGGCGTCGACATGGGACAGCCGACCGGGGTCATTCGCTGAGTGCGCACATGGGCTGCGGTGACCGTGTCAATGAGAAAATCGATATTGTCGAAGAGTAGCTGCCGATGAGCGTCTCGCTCCGATGTTGGCGCTGACCGTAGTAGCGCCATCGGCGAATCAGAGCACGCAACCGATTCAGGCATATCCGGTTTTACTTCGGCACCAGGGATAAACTCCAGGGTGATCAGGTACTGCTCATTCCAGATGCCCTTCACGACCGTTTGACTCCAACCTTTGTAGGAGTGGTTGACTTTACAAACAGATTTTCTGCCTATTTTGACCAGATGACTGGAGTGAGCCGATGTGTAACATCAAACTCAATAGCCGGTCCCCTGCTGTCCTTCGAAAGAACCCGATTTACCTCCAACATCTGCACTCATCCGCATATTGCGCACGTGCGCGCACGGTTCGCGTGGGTGTGCGAGCGCGCTTCGCACCCGCGAGCGCGATATACTTCTATTCGTACCCAGACCCCGCCCGAATGGTTATAAGGGCGGGGTCTGTTATAGAGATATGGCCCAAATTTCCACAGGCCAACATAACGCCATAGGTTCGATACAGCACCGTCTGAACGACTGTTCCAGTCTCCATCCGGTAGAGCGTGGGAACGCATGAGTGAGGCCGTACGGCTCTCAGGAGTCACTATGTACCGCGACTACGTCGACGAGTACGGCACGAATTTCGAGGACACGGGCCTTATAATAGCCGAGGTTGTAGCCCGCAGCATCAACGCCCTCGCCCCCACGATCCTGCCGATCATTATCCCCGACGACCAGCTCAACCGGATTACGGAGTAATCAGGATGTCAACAGGCAACACTGCCGGGACTGAACCCTTGGCCGACGACGAACGCATTGCCCGGCACCTCCGCGAGACGGTGCTGAAACAGGCTCGTGGCGACATTGACGAACGGGTCCAGCGGGACTTTCCCAGCGAGCGGTTCTTCGCAGGCGCGCTGGCGCCTGAAAGCGAGGATCAGCTCGACGACCCGGACGACGATCTACAGTCGAAAATGGAGCCGACCGGCCTCGGCGCCACCGTCCGCGTACGAGGCGGAACCGAAGGTGACGAACTGACCCTTTCGGTCAACGCGAGCGTCTGGGTCCGCGTCAACCCCAATTACGAGGAGATGGTCAATCGGGATTCCTTCGTCGCGCTGGGCGACCGCGATGAAGACGACGAGGGTGACAGTCTGCTCCCCGCGTTCGAGCGGATCCAGCTTGACGTCCCCCAGATCGAGATTCCCGCAACCGAACTCCAGACACCGAGTCAGACGACCCCTGAGGTCGTACAGGAACGTGCCCGGGAGGCGTTCCAGACCGCGTTCGAAGACGCACACGAGTACGCTCGTGAGCACTACGACCTCTACGTCGAGACGGAAGACGACGACACCGTTCCCACAGCTGCACTGGAAGACGAAGCGAGCTTCGACGGGTATCTCGCCGAACGGGCTGCCGAGGGGTCGCCGATTCTCCCTGACTGGCACGCGAACCTCACCCTCGACGTGATGGCCGACGAGGAGAACGGTGAGGACAGCACCATCGTCGAGTTCGAAATCTCGAACGAGGCGATCCAGTCCCGCGACGACGCGATCTACACGATTCGGGACCCGACCCTGTTCGAGGTCGGACTCGAACTGGAGACTGCGGGTGACCTGGAGTTCGTCCCCTTCACCTTCGACCCGCTCCCAGAGGATTTCCGGTACAACCGCGACCTCTGGGGGCACGGTCGGAACTGCACCGTCACCGCTCCCGACCGCAACGACCAGCAGGTGAACGAGGAGGGCATCCCGCCCGGCCGCCGTGCACCGGATGCGGCGCCGACGGCAACCCGGCTCGAGACCCAGTTCATCCCCGAGTACCGCCAGCTCGTCTACGAGTCGGCAGACCGCGACGTCGACGCGGAATTTGAGGCGCTTTCTGACCTCGAAGACGGTGGGCTGGAGACCCTCGACGACATCGCTGCCGAGATGCGGCAGTATCTCCGAAAAGAGTACGACGACGCACTCGAGCAGTACCGCGAGCGCGAAGACTGGGACGACGACCCTGAGACGGGTGACCTGGCGGACTTCAACGACGACCGTGATGCGTTCGAGCGCGAGATCAAGCGCTTCGAGCGCGGCATCGAGTGCCTCCGTCAGCATCCTGAGACGGTTGGTCGTGCGTTCGAGATGATGAACGAGGCGATGGACCGGATGCACGAATTCCCCGGCTGGCGCCTCTTCCAGCTTGTGTTCATCGTCATGCAGGTCCCCGATGTTGCGAGTCGTGAGTACGATGAGTGGGTCGACGTCGACTGGCGCGACGGCACCACTGATGACCGCGCAGAGAACGCCGACTCAGCACTCGACATCGTCGACGTGCTCTGGTTCCCAACGGGGGGTGGCAAGACGGAGGCATTCCTCGGTGTTGCAGTCTGGAGTATGTTCTTCGACCGCCTTCGCGGGAAGGACTTCGGGGTCACTGCTTGGACGAAATTCCCGCTCCGACTCCTCTCACTCCAGCAGTTCCAGCGAATGACAGAGACGGTGATGTACGCTGACCTCGTCCGGCGCGAGCAGTCCGACATCGGCTCTCACCCCTCTCGCCCGTTCTCCATGGGCTACCTCGTTGGAAAGGCGAACACACCGAACGCCCTCACTGGCTACGACAACAACAACCACCAACGGTATCAGGGACCTGGTGGTGAGAGTCTCCGCAAAGAGGCCAAGGTCGTTCCAAGCTGTCCGGCCTGTGGCGCGGACGTCGAGGTGCAGATTACCGAAGACGACCACCGGCTAACCCACTGCTGTACTGGCAGTAACTTTGACTGCGAGTGGCAGTCGCGCTCGCTCGGCTCTAGCGAGACCTACGCTGAGGAGGAGCTCCCAGTCCATGTTGTCGACAACGAGCTCTACCGGTACGCGCCGACGATTCTCGCAGGGACCATCGACAAGATCACTGCGATCGGCTATCAGCGGAAGTTCGCCCACCTCATCACGGGCGAGATGGATCTGGAGTGCCCGATTCACGGGTTCGCCAGCCTAGACGAGTGCACTGAAAAGTACGGTTGCCCGATCGACAAGGAGGATTTCAGCGACATGGCCCGCCCGGTCGAGCCGTATGACCCGGCGCCGTCGCTGATGGTTCCAGACGAGCTCCACCTGCTCGAGGAGAGCATGGGGAGCTTCGATGGCCACTACGAGACCGGCGTCGCCCAGCTTCAGGAGCTCGTCGAGGCCGGGACGACGAAGGTCATCGCGCCGACGGCGACGATCACGGGGTTCGAAGACCAGGTCCATAACCTGTTCATGCGCCCTGCAGAGCGCTTCCCCTCACCGGGTCCGTACCTGCGCGAGAACTTCTACGCACAGGAGCGTGCAGAGAGTCAGCGGTACTACATCGGGCTGGTTCCGCACGGCAAGACCCACATCAACTCCATCATCGACCTCCTGTTCTACTATCACAGAGAGGTCCAGAACCTGTTCCGTGAGGCACTGAACAACCCGAGTGAGGTGCTGGCCGGGGCCGCACTCAAGGGGACGGATACGCCGGCACCGCTCGAGGCCGACTCGATCGATGAGGTGCTGGCAATCCTCAGTTACTACAGCACCAGCATCACCTATCTGCTGTCGAAGAAAGACGGCGACCGCCTCGACCAGTCCATCGTCTCCCAGCTCGACACCTACCTCCAGAACGATGGCCGCCCGCCGCTGGCTTCAGAGCGGATGACCGGGGGCACCGGTTTCGAGACCATCATGGAGGTCCTCGATATCGTCGAGGACCCGTGGGACGAAGAGGCAGACAAGAAGATCCTCAAACGGCTAATCGACCGTGGTGTGCTCGAGGAGGAGATTTCGGATTCGGTTCTGTCGCTCCGGAACACCCTCGAGGCTAGCCTAGACGAGGAGAACGAGGTCGTCGATAGTGACCAGTTCGAGGGCGAGCGGGCCCGTGCTGACGATGCGGAACGCGAAGCGCTTGCCTGGCTACTGGCGAGCCGACTCAATACCATCACTGCGACGAACATGATCGCCCACGGGGTCGACGTCGACCGGTTCAACATGATGACGTTCTTCGGGATGCCCCGCGGGACCGCCGAATACATCCAGGCGAGTTCTCGAGCCGGTCGATCGCGTCCTGGACTCGTGTTCAATGTGGCCCACCCCATCCGGGAACGGGACCTGAGTCACTACCACTTCTTTGAGAAGTACCACGCGTTCCTCGACCGGCTGGTTGAGCCAGTGCCAATCAATCGCTTTGCGAAAAACAGCGTCAAGCAGACCCATCCGGGGCTGTTCATGGGTCTCCTGCTCAACCACTACATGTATCGCGAGGGTGTTGGGAACCTCTACTTCGGTGACAACGCCGAGGATTTCGCCAGCTCTGTCGACGAGGAGAATCTCGGCCAACAGATGCTGGAGATGTTTGGCGACCCTGAGGACCACGAGGAATTCCGAGGCGATATCGAGGACCTCACCCGGGACGCCCTCTCCCAGCTCCGGCTCGACGATGACCAGTGGACGAGCAGCCGCATCAAGCGCTCGCCGATGCGGAGTCTCCGTGACGTCGACGAACAACTGCCCATCCGATCCGAGTACCGCTACCGAGAGATATTCGAGACCATGGACAACCGGTGACCAACAATGAGCATGCAACGTAGCCGCCACCAGATCCTGTATCAGTTCCTCCCCGGGAACACGTTCGACTACAGCGATAAGCGCGGCATCTGGCAGGTGAACCGCCTCGAAACCAATGATGCAAGCGGCCAAGTCGACCGGGAGTATATCGTTGACCGCGTGTTCGCCCGAGCGAAGAACTGGGACGGTGGTGAAGAAGGATTCACCTCAAGCAAATCGGGCCACTACGATTTCGCTGCACCCGAGGAGGTTCGGGCACGCCCCTTCCCGACGACGTTCTACTGCACGAGTTGCCAGAAGGCTCACGGGTACTACTCGGCAGACGACCTCAGCGGGAAGAATCAGTCACTGAAGTGCCAGCGCTCGGGCTGTAACGGCGACCTGAAACAGTATCAGTTCGTCAGCGTGCACAGCTGTGGGGAGATCAGGCGGCTGTACCCCCAAAAGTGCCCCGACCACGGTGACAAACACATTGTCCTCGACACCCAAGACAGCCAGCGAGCACAGAACTTCAAGTGGCGATGTGACATCTGTGGCTGGAACACCCGGGTGAGCTACTACCAGAACTGTGGCTGTGACTACGTCCCGCCGGCTCACGAGGATGACCCGGACGAAGACAAGATGTACACCACCGTCCACCGTGCGGGCTCGACGTACTACCCGCACTACCTAACTACGGTGAACCTCCATACCTCGGGTATCGGGCACCTCCGGGGGAGCGAAGACGGCTCTCGGAAAGCACTGGCCAAGCACCTCGGCCTCTCTGAGTCCCCCCTTTCGGCTGTCAACATGAACGAGGGAATCGAGGGCGCCGAAATCGACGACGACCGGAAGATCGAGGTCTATCAGAGCGAACCGGACGTCGAGTCACTAGCCGAGGCCGAGGAGTGGCTCCGCGAGCACGGCGAGATCGACAGCCAGACTGTCGGTGAGGCCATCACTGATCTGATCGACCTAGAGTCGGGTGACGACGCTGAGGAGATGACCGACGCCGGCGACGAACTCCTCCAGTACGTGCTCAGTCTCGAGGAGCTAACTGCCCACACGATTGGCGAGCTGGAGACCGACGCCCGTAGGGAGGGATTCCCCCAGAAGGCCGATAAAATCGCGACCTACTTCGACGACCTCGGGCGTCTCGGCTTCAGGGACGTCCGCGTTATCGAGGACTTCCCCGTCCAGACCTTCGTCTACGGCTACACCCGCGGCGGGCGCGAAGAGGATGAGGCCCGACTGAACGCCTTCTCACAGAACGCAAGCAGCGGGGACGGCACGCCGATCTTCGTCGACACCTCGGAGACAGAAGCGACGCAGTTCGATCTCGACCCGGCTCGGGTGTTGCTCTGGCTGGCCATCAACATCCCGGGGACCAGCGACCAAAACGCGGTCCGGGGACGCATCACGCTCCCGGAAGTCCTGGAGGACCCCTCGGAAGCCGATATCGAGCGCGCACAGGCAACCATCGACGACCTCTCAGAAGCTGAGCAGTGGGCGTTCCTGCTGAACCATCTCGACCCCGTCGACCAGTACGGCCGGTTCGAGACTGCCCTCGATGACACTGTCGAAGGGCAGGTGACGGAGTACGTCTTCAAACTCCTGCACACGCTCTCGCATATCCTGCTCAAGCAGGCGAGCACTATCAGCGGGTTCAACCGGACGAATCTGAGCGAGTTCCTCTTCCCCCGAGCGCTGTCGCTGGTGATCTACACCAACAACCGCGAGGAGTTCAACATCGGCGGAATGACGACGATGGTTGAACAGCAATTGGACGACCTGCTCGGCCAAGCGAAAGCACACGGCAACGAGTGTATGATGGACCCCGTCTGCTCCCAGCGCGATGGGGCCTGTCTCTCGTGCCTTCACGTGAGCGAGATCAGTTGTTCGTACTTCAACCAGGTCCTCTGTCGAGACTACCTGTTCGGGAGTCGGCCGAACACGGACCAGTCCATCGAGGGCTTCTGGCGGCTGTAAGGCACAGCACCATCTCCCCCGTCCATTCCCCTTTACACAATGACTACACACCGATCGACCACCGACCGACTGCTCGCAATCGCGGATCTCCTCGACCAGGACGAGGCCCTCCTCGACGAACTGGAAGGGCTTCTCCTCGTCAGCGCTGGTCGGTCCGAACGGCTCTCGCCTGCTGCCGTGGCACGAGATACACCGTTGAGCCGCGAGGCTGCAACAGACCTGTTCCGGCAGCTCAGTGAGTGTGGTGTTGTCCACCGAGAGGACTACGAAACGGAGCTCGTTGAGGCGCGCTTTGCCGTCGATGGTACGCGAACGCGAGAAATACTCGATCGAACACGGGAGGCGATCCACGTTGTCGACGCCCACCGCGACCGCGTTCCAACCACGGATGTGACCCCACTGGTCACGTTACCAGACGACCCTGCGTTCAGTGACACGACCGCAGCTTCATTCGGCATGGACGGACTGCTCTCGACGCTGGCAAGTCAAGTCAAGCGCTGTGAACGCGAGATTGTCCTGCTCTCTCCGTTCTTCGAAGGCGAGGGGTTTGGCCGGCTCGCAGACGTCCTGCTCGACGCCCTTGAGCGCGGTGTCGACGTGACTATCGTGACGCGATACCTTTCGGATTCGGATTCACACAACTATGCCGTCATAACCTCGTTCACCGACCAGGCCGTCGAGCGCGGGGTTTCTTCGAACCTTTCACTCGTCGGCTACACCGTCTGGGACGACGATACTCCAGTGGGAAAGCGGACGCAGGACGGGGAGAATCCGCGATTTACGCTCCACGCGAAGGTGATGCTGTTCGACTCCCGAGCAGCCTACGTCGGGAGCGCGAACGTCACCGACTACGGGTTCGACCGCTACCTCGAACTGGGTGTCCTGCTCGAAGGGGCGAAAGTGAGCTCGTTCCGCGAGCTCTGTAGGTTCCTGCTCGATTCAGACGGGGCGGTTCCCGTTTCCGTCTAAACAGCTCCGGCCTTGTCCGAACCTCCCGTTCAATTCGGAGCGGAGGTCGCTCGAAATCCCCAGACTGCACCGCGTTTCGGAGTTTGTGGGAAAGTATTAATTGGGTGGAAGGTACCGGATAGGGTATAGCTGCTGTATCCACATCCATTTCATCGCTACTCATCAATGACGGATTCAACTACTTATCGGACGAATCGTGACCTGTTCTCGAATCACTACCTCAACGACCACCTCCGTAATACGGAGCCGTGGACCGAGCCATCCAAGGGAGAAGTTGAGTCAGCCTATACGGAGATTAAGGAGATTCTCGACAACAAGAGAAGCCGGGTCGAGGACTACAACGAGGCGCAGCTCGATCGGAACGTCATCCGGCCGATCTTCGATATTCTCGACATTTCCTTCGAGATCGAAGAGACCGTGATGCGGAATGCGCGTCGGCCGGACTATGGTTTCTTCCCCAGCGAAGAGGCCGCCGATACGGCGTTCGACCGCGAAAACTTCTACGAGGAAGCCATCGCCGTCGCGGACGCGAAACGATGGGGTCGCAAGCTCGACACCCGTGGCGAAGAAAAGCGGGACTTCGAGAACCCGAGCTACCAGATTCACCGCTACCTTCAGGAAACGCCAGCAGAGTGGGCGGTTCTGACCAACGGTGAGAAGTGGCGCGTCTACTACGGACCCACGAGCCACCGATTGGACTCCTTCTACGAGATTGACCTGCCTGCCCTGCTCGACGCCGTCGACGAGGACGGCGACCTCGAGGCGTTCAAGGAGTTCTACCTCTTCTTCCGCCAGGATGCGTTCCTCCCTGATCAGTCAGGGGATTGCTTCCTCGACGACGTCTACGACGAGTCCAGTGTCTTCGCTGAGGAGCTCGGTGAGGATCTCCAGGAGAACATCTACAAGGCGATTCGCGTTCTTGCGGAGGGCTTTCTCGACACCAACGATGACCTCTCCGAGGAGAACCTCGGCCTCGTTCACGACAGCTCACTCATCTACCTCTACCGGCTCATCTTCGTCCTCTACGCCGAGAGCGAGGGACGGAATCTCCTTCCCACTGATAACGAGATCTACGCCGAGAGCTACAGCTTGAACGAGCTCAAGCAGACCGTCGTTGAAAACAGAGACGAGACACAGAAGCACTACCAGACGTGGCAGACGAACCTCTGGGACCGGCTGGACGAATTGTTCGTCCTCATCGACGAGGGCAGTCAGGGCCAGAACATCCCGAAGGAGGACCTCTACATCCCTGCGTACAACGGAGGGCTGTTCCGCACGCAACCGGACGCTGACGACAGCGTCGAGTCACAGTTCCTGGCATCACACGAGGCCGGCGACGCCTACATTGCGGAGGTCATCGAGCTGCTGACTCGTCACGATGCCTCTGAAGGTGACGGGAAGGTGTTCGTCGACTACTCCTCGCTCGACGAGCGCAACCTCGGTTCGATCTACGAGGGGCTTCTCGAGTACAAGCTCGACGTCGCTGAGGAGCCGCTGACCGTCGACGACGGTGAGTATGCCGTTGCGGAGGAAGGAGACGAGACCACTGTCGAGGAGGGTGAGGTCTACCTCCGGACTGACGACGGCGAGCGAAAGGCAACGGGCTCGTACTACACACCCGAGTACGTCGTTGAGTACATCGTCGACGAGACGCTCGGGCCACTCGTCGAGGACATCCGGGAGGATCTGCTTGTAGAGAGCTCCGGCGGGTTCGCGGACGAGTTCGCGGACCGCGTGTTTGACCTCACCGTCCTCGACCCGGCGATGGGGAGTGGGCACTTTCCAGTCAACGCAGTGGACTACTTGGCCCGGGAGATCATCGACGCTCAAGAAAGGCAGGATCGCCAGGCCCTGGAATCGGAACAGGGTGAGGTTCGCTCCCCCCGAACGGAGGAGGGCGAACTGCGGGACATCAATTGGGCACGCCGCAAGGTTGCCCAGCGCTGTATCTACGGCGTCGACGTGAATCCCCTCGCCACGGAGCTGTCGAAGGTTTCACTCTGGCTGCGAACCCTCGCTGCCGAGCAGCCGCTGGCGTTCCTTGACCACCACCTGAAGACGGGGAATTCGCTGGTCGGTAGCGACATTGAGGACGTACTGTCCGACGGCGACGATGACGAGACTGAAGACGGCCAGCTAACCCTCCAGCAGTCGTTCGACCACACGCGCAAGCGGGCAATGGAGCACGTCACCGACCACTTCCAAGACCTGCTCACCATCGACAACGAGACGCTTGAGGAGGCCAAGGAGATGGAGGCGGTCTACGACGAGGTTCGCAAGGACCCGCTCTACCAGAACTTGCTGGCGATGGCGAACGTCCATACTGCCGACGCGTTCGGCCTCGACGTCCCCGACGACGCCGACGAGCGGATGGCGCGTGCGCTCCACAGTGAGGCGTGGGAGAGTATTAAGGAACAGGACTGGTTCAAGACCGCGCAAGCGATGGCCGAGGAGGAGCGCTTCTTCCACTGGGAACTGGAGTTCCCCACCGCGTTCTACGACCAAGAAGGGGAGCGTCGTGAGGGCGCTGGGTTCGATGCGGTGATTGGGAATCCGCCGTATATTAAAATACAGAATCTTCGCAGCAATCAGCCGGAGTTTGCTGAATACCTTAACGAACATTATTCGACCTCTACTGGACGGTTCGATATTTACGCGGCATTCGTCGAGATGGGTAACCAATTGGCTGCTGCGAAGAACCTATCGTATATTCTCCCCAACAAATTCTTCGAATCCAGCGCAGGGGAAGGCCTCAGAGAGTACATTACGAGTAACGGGATTTTGGAGAAAATCCTCGATTTTGGCCGTCACCAAGTGTTCGAGGGGGCGACGACATACACGTGTATCCTGATTCTTGGGGCGGGTGAGAATTTCGAGTATGGCCAGATCAATCAGTCTTCCAGAGAGATTCAGGATCTCAATGAGGTTGAATTCACTTCGATAGACTCTGATGAACTTAGTGATGAACCGTGGGTACTCACAGGTCCGAAGGAACGGGAATTACTGAATCAAATTGAAGAGTCTGGAGCCCCACTCGGAGAGCGTACTGAGTACATGTCGGAAGGGATCGTCTCTGGAGATAATCAAGTCCTCTTCGTTGAGGTGCTCGATGATGGAGGGGGGATGACCGAGGTCAGAACACAGATAGACGACGAAATCCGTGAGCTTGAATCGGAAATCGTCCACTCTCTTTCGATGGGCGACGAAATCTACCGCTACGCTACGCCGGACGTCAGTATGGGGGTAATATATCCGTACGAGGAGACCAACTCCGGCACCGACCTAATCCCTGAACAGCGCCTTGAATCGGACTATCCTCGAGTGTACGACTATCTCAGTGAGTACCGTTCTCGGCTCGAAGATAGGGGAAGCGAGTCGATGAACTATCCCTCTTGGTACTCTCTGTGGTGCCCACGAGAGAAAGAGCTGTTTGAGTCGAAGAAACTCCTTACACCGGATATCTGTCAACATCCGAAATTTACCGAAGATAAAATCGGGGAAGAATATTTTGCAAATACTG
>Ga0136585_100267_pt1 | contig 17296 bp, 14 predicted proteins | sample AntDeeMetagen404_FD_181012 | JGI IMG/M metagenome (GOLD analysis project Ga0136585, IMG submission 181012) | Saline lake microbial communities from Deep lake, Antarctica - Metagenome #404 | ecosystem: Environmental > Aquatic > Non-marine Saline and Alkaline > Saline | place: Antarctica: Deep lake... | reverse complement strand
GTGGACTCTCGGTCGACCGCAAGGGCGGTGGCGACGAGGTTCCGTTCCCGGCGATGGGCGGTAGCTGGTACCACCAGACGAAGTCGTTCGATGCCGCCAATATGCGACTCGCCGACTCGCAGTTCGAATTCCCGATGAGTGAGGTCCGGACGGCGATCGTCTACGGGACGGAAACCGACGAAACCCGCGCCCACGATAGCCCGACCCGGTTCGATTTCGACTACTACTTCGGCACCGTCGTCAACCGCTTCTGTGCACAGGCGGTTGCTGGCTACCCGATCACCGTCTACGGCAAGGGCGAACAGAGGAAACCGATGGTCAGTCTCGAAGACACCGTCGAGAGTCTCGTCCGGCTCGTCGAGGAGGGTCACTCCGGCGACGACGGGATCGACATATACAATCAGGTGACCCGTCCCGTGGCAATCGTCGAACTCGCCGAGACGATCGCCGAGGTCGGCGCGGAGTTCGATCTCGATGCCGAGGTGAAACACTACGAAAACCCACGCAACGAGGACGAAGAGCACAAAATGAAGATGGAAAACGAGCGGTTTCTCGAACTCGTTGGGGGACAACGCCAACAGTTGGAAGCAGGTATTCGCGACGTTCTTGGGACGCTCGTCGAGGAACAAGATCGGATCGCAGCCCATGAAGATCGGTTCCTCCCCGGCGTGTTAACTGATGAGTAGCACTCGCATACTTGTAACGGGTGGCTGTGGATACATCGGCAGTGCGCTCGTCCCGTATCTGCTCGACGACTCTCGCGTCGACGACGTCGTCGTGTTCGATTCGCTGGTCGCGGGATCACCAGCAAACCTCGCCGGCAGCGTGACGGACGAACTGACGTTCCGCCGTGGGGATGTCCGCGAGTACGGTGACGTCGAAAGCGCGACGAGAGATGTCGACGCGGTGATCCATCTCGCGGCGATCACTGGCGCAGCCTCGACCCACGATCGACATGCCGAGACGTTCGCGGTCAACCGCGATGGGACCGAAAACGTGCTCACCGCGGCCGGGAAGTTCGGTATTGACAACGTTGTCGTCGCATCCTCGTGTAACAACTACGGGCGTGCAGCAAGCACGGATATCAACGAAGAAACGCCGCAGAACCCCCTCAACCCCTACGCGGAGTCGAAAGTCGCCGCCGAGGAACTGCTTGGCGAGGCTGTCGACGAGTACGGGTTCGACGGCACCGCACTCCGGATGAGCACCAACTACGGCTGGTCACCCGGCGTTCGGTTCAACCTCGTGGTGAACCACTTCGTGTTCCGTGGACTCACTAACCGACCGCTGACAGTCTACGGCGACGGGAGCAACTGGCGACCGTTTATTCACGTTCGTGATGCCGCCCGTGCCTATGCTCACGCCGCGCTGGAACCGGACCAGTGGCCACAGCAGGTGTACAACGTCGGCTCGAACGATGCCAACTACCGTATCTCGGAAATTGCCGAAATCGTCCGCGAGGAACTCGACCGCGAACTGAACGTGACGTATCTCGAAGACGAACATCCCGGTCCGTCCTACCACGTCAACTTCGATCGGCTCGACGAAACAGGCTTCGAGCCCGAGTGGACCCTCCGGGACGGGATCCGTGATATCGCCACCGAACTACAACCAAAAGGAACTGTTACTGTATGACTGATCACACCGAGACGGAGCCGACGGAATCGAACGAGAGCCCGACGATTGCAATCACCGGCGCGGCCGGCTACATCGGGAGTCGTGTCATCGTCGAGATACAGGAGGCTCACCCGGAGTGGGAGCTGATCGCTATCGACAATCAGTACCGCGGACAGGTCGACTCTATTGGCGACGTCGAAATCGACCACGTCGACATCCGGAACCGTGACCGACTTGAGGACGCGCTTTCGGGTACGGATGTCGTCTGCCATCTCGCGGCAGTTAGTGGGGTCGAAGACTGCGAGGAGAACGCCGATCTCGCCTACGAAGTGAACGTCACCGGGACGAACAACGTGGCGTGGTTCTGTCGGAAGACAGGGGCTGCAATGGCATTTCCGTTTAGCATGGCCGTACTTGGGGACCCCCAGTCGTTCCCGATCACTGCCGACCAGCCGCGGGATCCGTTGAATTGGTACGGCCGGACGAAGGCGATCAGCGAGCAGGCAATTGAAGGGTTCGCCGACGGTTCGTTTCCGGCGCATCTGTTTCTAAAATCGAATCTGTATGGTGAGCATGAGGTCAACGGGACGACTGTCCGGAAGCCGACAGTAATCAACTTCTTTGTCGACCGTGCGCTGGCTGGCGAGCCGCTAACTGTGTACGAGCCCGGGACACAGGCTCGGAACTTTATTCACGTCATCGATGTCGCACGGGTATATGTTCGGAGTGCCGAACGGCTGTTAGCGCAGCTGGAGAGCGGTGTTACCGGCACCGAGACCTACGAGGTTGCAGGTGAGGAGGATATGAGTGTGCTGTCGGTTGCGGAGGTCGTTCGTGAGGCAGCCAAAGACGAATTAGGTGCCGAGATCGACGTGACGCTCGTTGAGAACCCGCGGGCGGCCGAGACGATGGTCGAGGAGTTTAGTGTTGATACGTCGAAAGCACGCGAGATACTCAGTTGGGTTCCTTCAAAATGCGTCAAGATGTCGGTTCAACAACTGTTGAGCACACAGTAAATTATTAACGTAGGCGCAGTGTTATTTATTTTTGACCATTGTGTATAGCAGACGAAAAGTGTATAAATACCCAAATATAACGAATGACCTGTACTGTCGATTTAGTGCGTTCCTAAGCTGGCTATTGGTGCGGTGAAAGGAAGCGCGTCAACTTGATCTGATTCTGACTCAACCAAAGACTGGTCTTCGGGGCAGATTCCTTGGGTAGACAGGATGTAAATTAATCACTCCCTGGATTAGACGATAGTGACCTATTATTCGAATTATTGTCAAATTTCTGAATACTTAGTTAGAAGCAGATTGTGTACTTGTTGGACTCAGTTCGAAATATATTTTACGATAATCTTCATTTGGGTAATAAGCACAATGACTCTTCTCAATTTCCACGATAACTTTCATGTCGAATTTACGGGCGCGGCAGCGACAGAAAGTGATCTCGTTCGATACTATAACCAACTCCTTACTTCTGAGGATGCAAATCCAGATCTCACGTGTACTGTGGAAACTCTTGATCCGTCTCCACACACGATTCTTGGTGACCCTGATCGATACTATGGAGTAACTGATGATGGATTCGTTATTAAACGAGAATATGATGGAACTGCAATAATCAGTAACGATTGGAGTCATATTCGGTTCAGCGATGAAGGGAGTAAATATTTTAAATCTGATATTTTAGAGTACGTCGTCCGGAAATCATTTGCAAAAGAGGGGTCAGCCATGGTTCACGCGTCTGGAGTTCGAACCAATGACACAACAATCGTATTTCCTGCTTGGCGTCATACTGGAAAAACGAACACGCTACTAACCTTGTTACGCGACGGAGGTTCGTACCTGTCTGATGATCGTCTTTGGTTACGAAACGATGGGACTGCCTTAGGTCATCCATTACCAATTAATATGCTTTCATATAACTATAATTCGTTTCCTGGACTCGGTGAAGAAGATCAATTACGTGCGTATCGTCGTCAGATTAGTGATTTCATTCATGATCGGACTGTTGGAAAGGAGTCATTCATTTATCGTGCAGCGTACTTCACGAACAAACTGTACCTCGAGCCACCGAACACTCTCTGTTCCGTTGATGAACTTTTCACAGGGGTAGACTACCTTGCTCAGTCATCCATCGATGCGATTGTCTTCTTACAGACATCTGGCATGGACGATATAATACTCTCTGAGATGGAAATAGACAATTTTGTCGAGGCCATGACTGCAATCAACTATCATGAATGGAACAAAGGGCTTGAGGATCATATCCACGCACAGCGTGTACTGGATGATACCTCAAACGAATACGAAGCCATGAAAAAGCTCTGGGAACGTGAAGCTGAGATTTTCAGTGAGGTAGCAGAGTCCGTCCCAGTGTATCAGCTGCGAGTACCACGCGAACATAGTTGGACGGAAGAAGGGGTTGCGAACGAGATTCGAAGCGCGCTGTCTCCGCTTATTGACGAGTAGTCTCGGACTCATCCAATATGAGATTGTTGACGCTTTTGAACACTAAAAGTACTGTAACTAGGTAGTTATCCCATATATCCCATATCTCGTAGGTGCTGTTCTACACGGTCGCTCAGTTCTTCTTCGGTTTCGCCGCTAGGAAGTTCTCCCAACATTTCTCCCAGACGTTGTTCAAGATAATTCGTAAGATCTGTATCTACAATTTCTACTTCTCCGTTATTGATGTCATATAGGGTACTACCTCCCTCTGAATCGCAGATCAACTTATGATCTCGTGTTCTAATTGCCTGAAGTCCCTTGTCAAATTGATCGAACGTCTCCTCACTCCCGTGTTGGAGCATTCGAGTTCGCTGGCTTGTGTTGGGACGACCAGTTTCAGCGAAGACTGCCTCTGGTTCATTATCCGACAGAAGACTTCTCCCATCAACCTGTGATTGGAGTTCTATGTCGGCTAGGTCAGCAATCGTAGGAGCTAGATCTACCAGCGAGACGAGTTCGTTACTCACACCGGTATTATCACTGTCAGGATACTTCACAACTAATGGTACATTAATTAGTTCTTCAGAAAGTGCAAACTTATGATATGCTAGTCCATGTTCTCCAAAGTGTTCTCCATGATCACTCGTAACAATAATCATCGTTTCCTCGAAGACTCCTCTCTGTTTGAGATACTGGAATAGATCTGCCAACAGTGCGTCCATATATGCGATTTCAGCATCGTAGAGATGTTTTGAGAACTCCCAGTCCGCGTCGGTTGGGTCTGCGTTGTCCATGATGTATGCATCCCCGGCATCGTCTGCCAATTCCCACGCAAACTTCTCGTTTAACTCATCCCACTGATCAAACTTCTCAAGGAATTCTGTCTCAAACCGCTCCGGAGGTCGGTAGGGGATATGTGCCGAATTGAAATTGATAAATCCGAAAAACGGCTCTCCGTACTGAGAAATTTTTGTCTTGAGTTTGTTTTCTTGGAAATAGGATATATCATCTCCCTTCAGGAAATATCTCACGAAGAACTTCAGATAATCGTTCGATAATTCAAAAATATGATCAGAGAATGTATTCATATTGAGGATGTCGTGATAGTATTCAAATCCGCGAGAGAATCCACGATCCCGGCTGGTATGGAACGAATTGCTGAAACCAAGCGTGTGATAGCCAGCATTGGCAAGCTGTTCGGCTAGTACGGGGATGGATTCATCGAGATACGGATGTCGACTAAATACCCCATGATGACTTGGATAAAGGCCGGTAAACATAGACGCATGTGATGGTGGCGTAGAGGGGCCTGGAGCAATAGCCGAATTGTACCGAACTGACTCTGTGGCTAATTCATCAATCGTTGGTGTTGTTTCTCGCGAATGACCGTAGCAAGAAAGATGATCCTTACGAACTGAATCAAGAACTATTAGTAGAACGTTCGGTTGCATTTATCTGTTGTCCGTACAACAGGGTTATTTGTGTTTCGATCATGCGAGCCGGGCGTAGAGCCGCTCATAATCGTTCACCATTCGTTCGATTGAATACTCCGCTTGGACTCTTTCAGTTCCTGAGTCGACGTATCGCTCCGATCGTTCGTTCAGTGCAGAATGAATCCCCTCCGCTAGGCTGTCAACCGACTCTGGCTGAACGAGGATTCCAGTTTCACCGTCGGTAATGACTTCACGAACGCCGGGAATGTCTGATGCGATAATAGTACATCGCGCTGTCATTGCCTCCAGAATCGTGATCGGTAATCCTTCGAATTCGGATGGGAGTACGAATATATCGGCAAGTGCGTAATGTGCATGAATGTCGTCGACACGACCTGTAATTGTAATATTTTCTTCAAGACCCGATTCCTGAACTTTCGACCGTAGCTGTTCCTCTAACGGCCCTCTCCCGACAATCAATAGGTGGATCTCTGGTTGGTTTTCTACGATCTGTTCCATTGCCCTGATGAGAACTGCCTGTTTTTTTTGTGGAACGTACCGACCGATGCTCAAAAGAATAGGAGCATCACTATCTATCTGATATAGCTCCCGTAACCAAGTGGTGTTACTCTTGCGGACGCGATGGGCAAATCCGTCCACATCAATTCCATTCGGTATGGTCTGCCATGTGTTGTTGTCTCGGTCGTAAGAGGCTCGGACACCATGCGAACAGGCTACTTTCACATCATCCAACGACCCAGTAAGGTGTTCTAGCGACGACAGCTTCCAGTCTTTGAAATAGTTCTGAGAAACGTTGTGGTATGTCGCTACGATTCCCCCAACAAACGGTTGTGCCCAGCGACCGACTATATGTGCATACGGAAGATGTGTATGAAGTACGTCGGGACGTCGTTTGACCATTGTCCCCACGAATTTGGAAGTTGCTCGTGGATCGAACCGAAACTGACCTCCGAACCCGGAAACATCTGCATACTGCTCAATGGCCGGTCGCATCTGATCGCGTTCACCGATATAGTAGACTGTATGTTCCTCACTGGTATTACTCACGAGATCAAGAAGAAGTGACTGTGCACCACCTGTTGGGAGATCATCGATTAAATGTACTACGTCCATACTCTAGCTATATGATTCTCCCTAAATCATCACAAAATATAACCTTATTGGATTTTCCTATTAGCATCTCTTCATTGAACCATAGAGTGACTGATTTATTGAGAGATCTACTGTTGCTATTGGAGACATGAAACGTTTATCTGGAGTCTGTTCTATTGGTTTGTATGGATTTACTCCTCTGTACATCTCGATTTGGAGACCCAACGACATCGTATATGCCCCTTCTTGCGACTGAGCTTTCCGAACGGGGTCATACTGTGTACGGGACACAGTATCGACCTGGATCCGATCTCGACGGTATTCGAGTCGACAGTATCAGTGTTCCCCACATCAAGACACCGTGGTGGGCAGGCCAGTGGCTGTTGAATCAAATGTTACCCGGTAAACTCGAGACGAAGGTCGCAGAGTTAGATCCGGATGCCATGGTCGTTGGTGCATCAAATATCGTCCCAGGTATATCCGCCGCCAAAACCCACGACGTTCCAGCTATTGTGGTGATTCCTGGATTGGGATTTACACGGTATAATCCTCTTGACCTTGCGGAGAATAAATCGCCGCGTTTCCGATCACTTCCGTCGAGCGCGAAAATTCAGTACCCATTCATTAAATCACTTCATACAGAGTACACTGAGCATCTTCAACAAGCATCTGAAGTCATCGTGGTCAGCGAATTCCTCCAGCGATGCCTTCACCAAACATTTGCTGTTGAATCACAAGTTGTCCGAACGCCACGACTACTGGACAGTTTTATTGCTAATAAGCATTCACCAGAATATATTTTAATGGTTAATCCACGACACAGGCTGAAGGGTGCTGATGTGTTCGTGAAGATTGCACGACAACTTCCGGAGCACGAGTTCGCTATTGCTGGAGATCTCCCTAATGATGAGATACAAGCAGAAGCTGAATCATTGGATAACATCCGTCTTTTTGGATGGGTAGATGATATGAAGAGTGTTTATGCAAAGACGAAGCTCCTGTTAGCCCCATCACGATATCAAGAAGGTGGCGGTCCAGCAGCTGTTATCGAAGGATTTGCAAATGGAATTCCAGCTGTTGGTACAGATAGAGGTGCGATTCCAGAACATATTCAGACAGGTGGAGAGGTAGTAACTAATATAGATAATATTAATGAATGGGTAGAAATGATCAATACTGTTCTTTCCGACTACGAAACGTATGCAGATGAAGCGAAGCAGATATCAACGGAATTTAAATCTAATCAGCAAGTTGATGAATTTGAAGCGATCATTAAGGATACTGTCCAATCTAGCAAATAGATACAACACATTCTCTCTACACTGTCCGTATACTGTGTCTCGTCACACTAGTAGAACAAATCTATTTTGTATCTTGTTTTATTCTTTTTGGGAGCATCGCTAGTTATGCCTTCGATTGAATCTCATACAGCTCAGCGTATTCTCCTTCATCGTCGAGTAGCTCTCGGTGTGTTCCGGACTCAATGATTTCTCCATTGTCCATGGTGTGAATACGATCTGCATTTTTTACTGTTGACAGGCGGTGAGCGACTGCGATGATCCCATAGTTCTGATCCATCGATTCGATTGCATGTTGTACCTCACGTTCCAGATTAGAATCTAGGTCACTCGTTGCCTCATCAAGAACGAGGAAGTCTGCATCTTTCAACAAGGCCCTAGCTAATGCAACTCGCTGACGTTGTCCCCCAGAGAGTCTTACGCCGTCATCACCTAACTGTGACTCGTATCCATTAGGGAGATCGTCAAGGAATTCGTCGACTTTCGCTATCTCACAGACACGTTCTACATCCTGTCGGGTTGCTTCTCGATCTCCAACTGTGACGTTATTCTCCAAAGTGTCATTAAATATAAATGGTTGTTGGCGCACTACAGCAATTCGATCACGCCATTCGTTGAGGTTGTACTCATTAATAGCGACATCGTCTCCTTTGATATTGCCACGATCAGGATCGTACAACCGTGCCAAAAGGGAGACGACTGTTGATTTTCCGGCTCCAGACTGACCGACAAATGCGATGAACTCGTCGCGTCCGATTTCAAAAGAGATCCCTTTGAGGATCTGTTCGTCTTCACTATACGAGAAATGAACGTCCTCAAAATTGATTCTTTCAACCGATGAAATGGGACGATCGCCACCAGCTTCCTGTCGGTTAGATAGTTCATCTAGGAATCGTTGAGTTCGGACGAGATGGGAAATGTTGCCTTCTAATTTATACACAAAACTGTTGAGTGTACTTACTCTTGGAGCGAGTTGGAACATTGCGATGAGGAATATTCCTAATTCTCCGAATGAGAGGCCAGAATAAACGAATCCAACATAAATCAACACAAATAATGTTAGTGCTGCGGCGAGTTGATAGAAGTTGGAGATCGCTGCTTCGTTTCGTTCGAGATCTATTTCTGAGCTGGCATATTGCTCAACAGACTGTTTGAATGTTGAAAATATCTCATTAGTAAGTCCAAACAATTTTACATCACGGATTCCCTGTGTTCCTGCTTGAACTGACTGTTGAACCTGTTCATTTGCTTCGGCAACACGGGTACCGACAGTTACTGCTGGTTCAATAACGACTCGGAGGAGAATCGTAATACCACCAAGAGTTACAATTGCTAATACAGTCATTCTTGGCGCAATATATATCATTACGCCTACATACATTATAACAAGAAATACGTACTCCATCGCGCGAACTCCCTCTGTAATCACTCGGCCAGAGTACCGTGTTTCAGTGATAATCGCGTTGAGAATATCATCAGATCCTTCTTGATCAAAGTAGCCAACTGTCGCATTGAGTGCTTTGTCAAATTCTTGAGTTCGCAAATCTCTTTCATATTGTTTTGCTAATATCGCTCTCAACCATGTTATAAGAAATGACATCGTATAACGAACCGTCATCACAAGACCAACTCCCAAAATCAAATAACCAAGAGAAAACGGTATATTAAGGAATTCATAAGTGTCAAGAAAAATGTTTAATACTGGTCCTCCTTGTTCAACTGGACCTTCTGACTGGGCAACTTCCAAAATAGGATAAATAAATCCTAAACCGAGTCCCTCCATAGATGCTACAAGTCCACCGAGTACGATAATTCCAATAGTGAACACTGGTCGATACAATGCAACCCGTGTCAGTGCTGTGATTTTCTCACGCCAAGTTAGATTTATAGAGTCTACCATTCGATCAATCACTGATATCTGCTCACTCGGTTTAAAATTACTGAGTTAAATCTTGGTTGCTGATCTCCATTAGTATCGATTGCATGAATATTTCACTGTGAATGATCTATCCGCGTGTGAAACCATTTGGGTAAGGTCTAGTGATATGTTGTTTATAATGATGTGGTATTGGTGTTATATATCAATATATAAATAATATGCGTCTCCAAATTAACCCAATTAGATAGCGTTAACGGTAAATCAATTCCAATTTATTAAATATTTCATAAACAGCTAAGCTTTCTCTCAATACATAAAATTTAAAAATTATAGCATTATAAGGTAACAAAGTGTTGGAAATACATCAACTCAGCACTGCCTCGCAAATATTAGATTACCTTCACTCCGTATTTCATAACCGCGTTGTGACAGATATTCGCTCACTTGTTTGGCTGTTGACTCCCCATTTCGTTCAGGAGTGCAGTCAATAGCCATTTTCCGGATATCAACATGTTCTGTACCTTCTAGTACCTCGGGTTCACCACCTTCAGCGTCAAGTTTCAGGAAATCTATCGACTTGATTCCACGCTCTTCTGCAAATTCGTCAAGTCTTGTTGAGTCGATTTCTACTTCTTTCTTTACACTCCCTGAATCAAGACCAATCAAAGAGTGGTCAGAGGGATGACCTCCAGTAAGAAGTTTCATCGTACCGGTTTTGTTCCAAGCTGCTGCATTCACTACTTCGACATGTGTCTGCTTCCGTAAATTGTAGCGTAAACAGTCTGCCGTGATAGGATCTGGCTCAAACGAATATATTCGATCTGCGATTTGTGAAGCAGGGACTGTAAATTCGCCAGTAAATCCACCAACTTCTACAACAAGGTCATCCGGCTGAATTTCAACGAACTCATCAAGGGTGTATCTCTCCACTCGATTCCGACGTTCCTGTGATTCATCCGGCCAGCGGTAAGGCACTGGAGAACACTGTAACCACTGTTTTCCGCTCTGTGGATTAAGTTCCCAGAATTTTTGGTCCCATTTGAAGACAACGCTTATATTCCGGCGTGGATCGAATAGTGTTAATATACTTCTGCCTATAAAAAATACAGATGGTGGGAGATATTTTGAAAAAACGTGTTTTATTGTTCTAATCACATCTTTTGATAGTCTCTGTAGACTAATCAGTATATTGGTTTAGTTGTGACTGTCTAGTTAACGACCTCCTCAGCTGGCGTTCGATCACCTGATGACTGGTGCGGTCGCTGGCGGTTATAATAATGTATGAACTACGAATACTATCGGCGAGCTAGACCGACTGCCCACCCACGAATTATGGATGCGGTCGGTCCTCCTTTTGAGCGTCTGAAACCGTTTTTCGATCATGTTTCTGTCCGTATAACCACGCTGACCGCTCAACCCTAATCAAGCAAGGGCAGTCTGATAGCCGAAGCCATCGACGAGAAACACGATCTCTCTGAGGCCGTATTTCTCGGATAGTCCGTGCAGAAACGCAGCAGCTGGATCGGTCCCGTGAGTTCCGAACAGGTCGACACCCAAAATTAACTTAGTGTCGGGGTCTATTGCAGCATACAACTAAGACAACTCGTCATTGACCTTGACAACAGTCTCGTCTACGGCGACTCGCTTCGGCTGTGCCTCAGGCGGGTTGAGAACGCTGTCCGCTACTCGATGTACCCACCGAAAGACTGCCTTGTGAGAGCGTTGTACGCCGAATAGTCGAAGAATTGCTTGTCTCTCTCTAAGCGAACAACTGGTCGCATGGAGCTGGACGGCCAACGTCGACGAGACGTCCGTCTCGTTCGCATACCAGAAACGTTGTTTTGGGGGCGCTATGACGGGCGTGGTCGTCCGCTCTCGCTCCCAACATTCGAGATTTGCCGTATCCAACGTCTCTCTGAGAAGTTCTGGCGACACCATGAACAACCCAAACCATGAACTGCTCACTTCTCAAACTGGCTTAACTAGACAGTGCCTGCATCGCTAATTGTTCTGATTAGGACCATTTTTTGTTGCTAGGCACTAGTGTGTTGAATACTTTTTTATTTGTGAATGACAATAGTAAGTGGTAATAAAAAAACCATTTGTAGGGATAATTACGTATGCTTTTTAAAAATGCCTTCCTTGCATCATTCATCCTCCCCAATTCTACTGCTGCCAACCCTTCTTGATGTCGACATTTTGCGACTCGTTCATGAGGCAACTCATGTTTGTATTTATTAATGAATGCCCGTTGTCCATCTATCGTAAGTTCAGCATCAGAACTGACATTATTTTCTGAAGAATGATGTCGACACAGGTACTTATTAACACCAATCATTTTGTATTCAGATAATATCTGCATATAAAAGTCAACATCTGTTATTCTTACTATTTCTGGATCATGTAGTCCGATGTCATCTAAAATACTGCTTTTGTATGTTAGTTCTGTGTTACTTCCGATATCGTGTACCCAACTAGTTGTGATATCGTTTACATCGATTTCGCCTTTAATAACGTCTCTTTGTTCAACGTTGCCGTTTCTAACTGCCTCTCGTGCTGTGAAAACACCTCCAACCTCATCATCTGAGTCGTTGAGAACAGTAACCACCTCTTCTAAATACGCAGGAAGAAATTCATCGTCCGAATCTAAGTAAGAGATATATTTTCCAGTAGCGCTTTTTATACCAGTGTTTCTAGCTTGGTTTTGCCCTCTGTTTGTTCTGTGTCTTATATATTTGAGTCTATCATCGGAGTAGCTCTTAATTACACCTTCAGTTCCATCTGAAGAGCCGTCATCAACAATTATCAATTCAAAGTCAGAAAACGTTTGATCTAAAACGCTATCTATTGCGCGTGGAAGAATGTCTTCCCTATTATATGTCGGGATAATAATGCTCACTTCTGGCATATTGTGAGGATACGCGTGAGAATGAATATGATTGTCGGTGTCTTTTTGTATCGAACTCGATCTCAATACATGCAGAGATAAGAGACGGAGGTACTACTATTAACAAAAGAGATGACCGATCTACAGCAATTACTATACTATGCATATAGCACTTCTCGTTAAAGAGTTCCCGCCTGACGTTATTGGTGGTACTGAAACTCAAACAATGCGGATGGCTACAGAACTCCAGCAACGAACCGATACGGAGGTGACTGTATTTACCAAATCATATCCCGGTAGTTCTAATAATGACTCCCATCCGTATGAGATCGTTCGTGTTCCGAACTGGCAGCTCTCTCCGTTCGTTTCTACCCTCACGTTCGTTTTAGCAGCGACCTTACTCCTCATCCGAGATGCAGACGAATTTGATGTCCTCCAATGTATGATGATCTACCCAAACGGGTTTGTCGGCCAAATCGTCAACCGCGTTCGGGGGCTCCCATACTTCGCGTGGATACGCGGCGGTGATTACTACTTTATGAAAGATACGCCCGGTAAGCGCTGGATGATCAAGCGTGTGCTCGCGGACACACGCGTGCTGGTACAGACCGAACAAATCGCCAATGACGTCTACAGTGAATTTCCAGAGGCAACCCTCACCGTCCTCGGGAACGGGATCGAGATTCCTGAGGAGACAGCAACCGGGGATGAGATCGTATTCGTTGGACGGCTCAAAGAACAGAAAGGTGTTCATCTGCTGTTGCAAGCAGCTGCCGAGCTAGACGAAACAGTACGGATCGTCGGTGATGGGCCAGAACGGACGCGGTTAGAAGACCTCGCAGAGAGGTTGGATGTCGACGCGAACTTCGTCGGAGAGATCCCACCAGAAGAGGTCACAAGACATCTGTGTCATGGAAAGATATTCGTTCTCCCATCAATTTGCGGCGAAGGTCTTCCGAATGCCGTACTCGAAGCGATGGCAGTGGGATTGCCCGTTGTGGTTACTGACACTGGTGGCGTTGCCGACGCTGTTGCCATCGACCACACTGGATTTGTTGTTGAACCTGGTGATCTAGATGCACTCACACAGCGGTTGGTATATCTCTGTGAGAACGACGAGCAACGCAATTCAATGGGTTCCCAAGCACGCCAGTGGGTGCGTGATACCTATGGGTGGGATCGGATATGTGAGGAATTAAAACTGCTGTACAAGTCACTTGTCGACTGACAGTATTACAGTCTCGAATTCAGAAATTGATCAAGCCTAAGACTATCTTCGACGCAATAATGGCTGCAATCTCCCACCGATTCAATTCGTGATCTCCGTATCGATCAATATCACAGAGGGCGATGAAGATGACAAATGAAAGTAGTGGTAACTGGTGGTGAGATAACGTAAGCACAGAACCTGACCGATGGGCGGCCGAAAACACACGAACCGGTATTTTCGTGGCTGACGGCCCGGATTTCGACTCAAAAGAAAATCTCGACGAGATCTCTATTACCGATATCATGCCGACAATACTGTCGACACTCGGGGTAGCTGTGCCAACTGACGTCGACGGTAAGGTATTGCCGATTGCAAGCGATACAAGCGGTACGCAATCACCGATTGAACTTGATTCCGACAGCGGAAATGACCACGGTGACGAGGTTGCAAGTCGACTTAAGCAACTCGGATACATGGAGTAATGAGACCCAAGAGTAGGAGTCGTAATTGTTTTCGGTACTAACCGAGCTCCGAAAGCAGCGTTTGATACCGCTCGACGGCTGCTTCGAAGCTATATTCGGATTGAACAAGGGCTCGTCCGTTAGAACTGACTGTATCAAGTTCTTTTTGATGAAGAATCTCTTTGATCTCGTCGGTTACCGAAGCCGCCGCTCGCTCCTCCATTAGGAACCCCGTTTGGCCCTGCTTTATCACGTCGGGAACTCCTGAAACAGATGTCGCGTACACTGGCGTTCCACAGGCGAGCGATTCCAAGATGGTCGTCGGTAAACCTTCCGTCGGTTGAGAGAGCATTACAAGCAGTTTCATTTTATTCAATTCTATCGACACATCGTCGTGGTCGACCCAGCCAGCCAGCTCGACGCTCCCACACTCGATTTCATTGGCTAGCTCCTCGATGAGCCACTCGTACAGCGGTCCATCACCGACGAACCGAAACGTGATCCTTTCTGGGAGTTCTTTCGCCACTGCTGCGAGTTCACGGACTCCTTTTTCTTCGTCGAGTCGACCGACAAACCCAACCACCTCGTCACGATCTCCGAACGGTGTCGTGATCGAAAACGTAGTTGTATCAATGTACCTAGCACCGTGTGGATACACGTTCGGGGAGTTGGGGTCGAGACCCAACTCACGGGCCATATTTGGGGTGTACGTAACGACGCGGTGTGCAACGGCGAATCCGGTTCGTTCGAGTGTGTCGACTACTCCAGCAAGCCCACGAGCGAGTACATCCGGCAGTCGTTGCTCCCAATTGAGTCGCAAAGTCAACGGGACATCTCCCCGTGGCTCCACGAGAACGATCTTTCCGATGAGTCGCGCAAACAGGATCGGAACCAGATACGAGGTTGCACCAAAAAAAAGGACGATATCTTCCGGCTGCCGCCGGATCGCCAAGCACATCCGGAATTGATTCAAAACGAATCGAATTGCTGCGATGAGGATGTTGTTGCCAACGCCTTTGTCTGTCACCTCGATTATGTCTCTGTGGTCTCGAATCGAAGAATCGGCCGGAAGGTCTGCAGTAATAAGTGTCACGCCCCCGAGCTCGGCCAGAATATCGAGTAATGTACGGGTTGCGTTCTCGCCAGCAGGACCCAAAGGGTGAGTAACGACGCAGACCCCACGTTCGGTCATACTCGACAGTTCACCAAGAGTGACTTATGCCTGTTCGTTCAGTACTTGATCGTTCCATAGAGGAAACCAACACCGACAGTGACCGTCAGTCCGACAAGCATCACAAGTTGGCAGACTTTTTTCCATGAGGGATTCCGGAAAAGGCTGGCTACGCGCTTCGGGCCGAATTCTAATATAAGGCGTCGACCGAAATCTTGCTCTTGGTCACCGCTCCCCTCGACGAGCTGGCTCATTGCACGCTTCGAATACCCTTGCCACAGCGCACGGTCAAGCAACCAGACTATGTCGGTCCGGTAGTTGAACACTTTGTGTGCGACTTTCGCCTCCGGTTCGTACCACACTCCCTGTCCATACTTGTCATACATCCGTGCACACAACTCCGTTTCCCCTCCCTGTAGGTTCTTGTCTCCTTTTCGACCCCCAATCTCGATATCAAACCCATCTAACGCCTCAAAGATATCTTTACGGAATGAAATGTTTGAACCGAAGGTGTTTCGGACTTCACCGGCCTGTTCGGCAAATCCTCGATGTGTCACACCGACGAGCCAATAGAACTCTTCTGGAAGGTACTGGGGCTTTCCTGCGACCCATGCAGGCACCATACGGCCACCTACTGCAATAGCATCTTGTTCCTCATAGGCGTTAGCAAGCCGTTCGATCCAGTGAGAGTCGGCAACTGCGTCATCGTCAATAAAGGCGATGACATCCCCTGCGGCAATCTTTGCTCCACGATTCCGACTTGAAAGAAGGCCCTGGTTCTCGTCGTTGCATTCGATGACGACGCTTTCACGATCGCCATACTCCTTGTGGATACGGTCGTACACCTCGGGTGTCCCGTCGACTACGACAACCAATTCGACATCGCCATACGTCTGTGACAGGACACTGTCGGCAGCTTCCGTGAAGTGCTCATACATATCGCCTGCATACGTACAGAGTACGACCGATATTTTCACACACACAAGATAATAGCTAACCGGCTTAGCTTTTCCGTCTACGCTACTGAGTGAACATATGTCCTCCCAGCGTTTCATAAGGCTTATTCATTGTTTGTGACTGTGTCAAACCAATGATGGACAAAATAAACGAACGTGTTAGTAATCTTCAGGAGGAAGATGATACTTTAATAACTATCCTCAAAAAAGCGTATCACATTCCTGTTCTCGTTGTGCTGATTGTTGGTATGCTAGCGATCCGCCTGCGAGCACTGGGGAACTTCCAAACTGACGGGGGTGTTACGTTCCGTGGAAACGACCCGTGGTATCATTTCCGACAGACGTCGTATCTCCTGGACAACTTCCCCTGGACGATGCCGTTCGATCCGCTGACGAACTATCCCTCGGGAACGAGTTCGGCGCAGTTCGGGACGCTCTACGATCAGATCGTCTCCGGATTTATTCTCCTGACGAGTTTCGGTAATCCATCCGGGGAGTACGCCGGACTGATCATGCTCATTGCGGCCCCTGTATTTGCTGCAGCAGCTGCCGTTCCGGCCTACTACATCGCCGCACGGTTCGCTGGCCGTGGTCCTGCGCTCGCTGGCATCACGGTCTTCGCACTCCTTCCAGGAACGTTCCTCAACTACTCGTTGGTCGGGTTCTATGATCACCACGCGGCCGAAGTTTTCTTCCAGACGCTCGGTGTACTGGGCTTCGTTGTCGCACTTTCGGTCGCCCAGCGAGAGCAGCCTGTTTGGGAACTAATTGCTGATCGAGATCTCGATGCGCTCCGTCGACCACTGGCCTACTCG
>Ga0136585_100178_pt1 | contig 22627 bp, 21 predicted proteins | sample AntDeeMetagen404_FD_181012 | JGI IMG/M metagenome (GOLD analysis project Ga0136585, IMG submission 181012) | Saline lake microbial communities from Deep lake, Antarctica - Metagenome #404 | ecosystem: Environmental > Aquatic > Non-marine Saline and Alkaline > Saline | place: Antarctica: Deep lake... | reverse complement strand
TCACTATTGTCGGTGCATCGGCCACTGTAGAGAACAAACGGACGATATTCCAGCGCATTAACCCGTTTGTCGACCCCGACATCGAGGTTGTTGAGGAAGACGAGCGGACGCTTGATGCGCCTTTCCCTGTCGACATTCCAGACGAATTCGTTTCTGAGGAGCTCACCGAGGATCAATTACTTGACGGGGGTACTGCAGCAGCGAAGAAAGCGCTTGAAGTCGCTGGCATTGAGGACAGCACCGAGGATGTAGAGGATGCACTCTACGAACATCTAGTCGAAGATGAGGGAGGTCCGCTAGAGTTTGTTCGTGGTATTTATGCAGCGCTTCGTGAGACCCCGCTCCGACCAGCTGGCCTTCGCGATCGCATCATCGAGGAGTGTGACCGCACTGAGTCTGAAGCTGAGACCGTCGTCACGAATTTCATGACCATCGGTAGTGTGTCGGGCATTCTAGAGCGTCGAGCCCATCTATTCAGTTGGCCGCTCGACGGCTACTATACGTGTATTAATTGTGGGACGGTCTATGACACGCCGCAGTCATCCTGTACGGAGTGCGACCATCACTTTGTGACGAAGCTCTCGTTGTGTACAGAATGTGGCGAGGAGTCGCTTGAGTCGTGGTTCTGTCCAAACTGCGAGCGGCTGGCACCCCACACGGTGACCTCAGAAGAAGGCCGATTTGAGTACTTCAGTCGGAAGCAGTGCCAGTGTGAGACAGTCGATGGTGAGACCCCTGAGATGATCAAGGTCTTCTGGCGACCGTACTACGAATGTGCTGACTGCGACGAGCGGCAGAAGATCGATCGTCATCATGATTGCCCAGACTGCGGAGCTGCAATGGTACTTGACGATTCGATGGACAAGCACGTCTGCACCAACGTTGATTGCGATGGTGAACTCACCGTTGAGGAGGCCCAAGAACCTGAATGCCATTCGTGTGACTCCACAGCACTAGAGCCGCTGGCAGACGAGGGCGTCCAGTACTGTACAGAGTGTGGAGATATCTATGAAGACCCTGAGGGGCAAGGCTGTACCACTGACGATTGTGACGGCGATCTCACACCAAAACGATTCCTGGGATGGACGTGCAGCGATCACGAATGTGATGAGGTATACTTTGGAACGCCGCCGGCATCATGCGGGTGTGGGAAACGAAAGCTCGTGCGGTCGGCACTGTTTGATATCAATATGGTCGAAGAGTGTCAGTCCTGTGGCCACGAATTCCTCCCGCATGGGCCTCATGACTGCAACTGCGACGAACCCGAGATTAGTCGCCGAGCAAAGGGATATAGTAATTACCGCATCGTCGACGATGCTGGGCGTATTCGAAAGGCCAGTCAGTTCCCTGGTGGACTGCCGTGTTATCATGAGGACCAACGAGAGACCTACAAGAAGAATCGGCGGTATGATTCGATGCTCCGTGGTCCGGCCAACGCTGCAGTAACAACAGGCCGCTATCTACTACGATCACTCGCGGACCGTACAGATCCCAGTACATTCGCTGAATCAAAAATGCTCTCCTTTGCCGATAGTCAGTCGGATATGAAGGAACTGGAGCGGAATTTCCGTGAACCAGAGGAGACGTTCTTTTTCGACCAATTGTTTATTGAGACCGTCAGGTCCGAGGCTAGTGATGCGGGGTGGGCAACACTCTCAGATGTTATCGCGTGTGGGGTTGATGATGCCCATCAATATGAGAACGAATTGGCGGGTGAGGGTGGCAACAGCCCCCAGATGTACGATCGGTTGACTGCCTACGAGCAGTCCGTCGACGAGTACCTCAGAGAGGAACTGCTATCTCGGGTTTTCCCCGGGAAATACGGTCAGCGCTACCGGAGCACTCAACTTAGCGACGACGGATTGATTGACATTCGATTGGACGCCGATCTCGATGATCTCACCGAGGGCGAACTTGAGTTGCTCAAAGAGGCTATTGGGCAGAATCACTACTACGAACCAAACTTGGTAGACGAGGTCGACGGCGGACGCAGTCATCTTGACACACTCCTCGATCGTGGACTTCTACGGCGAATCGATGAAGACGGCAGTCGATATGTGATGGTCGACGAAGACGTCGTTGAGTGTGCTGTCGTCGACGAGGAGACGCCAACGAACTACAGTCCAAGCAACCAAGAGTATGCCACTTCGCTCGAAGTCGACCTGGGAACCGCAGCCGACGACGTCACCGAGTTCGAAGTCACAATCGAAGACCGATCGGATTTCTCACACCCCCACTACAACTTAACCGCTCAAAAGGTCTCGGCGTCCGATCCGATGATGCTCCTCGCCCGAGCCTACTACGGTGAGACCGACCGCGATGAGCGTCGGAAACTGGAGTTCCAGTTCCGACAGGGTCGATACCCGCATTTCCTCTCGTCGGGGCCAGCGATGGAACTCGGGGTCGACATTGGTGACCTCAACACGTTACTCCTGTATGGTACGCCACCGAATGCGAATTCGTACCTGCAGCGAATCGGTCGCGCAGGACGTTCCTCTGGGAATTCGTTGATCCATTCGGTCAGCCAGCGGAACCCGATCGACTACTACTATCATGAGCACCCCGAGGAGCTCATTGCTGCAGACCCACAACAGGTACCGCTCAACGAGGTGAATCGTGAAGTGCTCCACCAGTCCCTGACATGGGCTGTCCTCGACTGGGCGGCGACGACCCGATGGGTGCCGTGGCGTCGTGAACAAAGTGGTCTGGAGGATCTCCTCGTCTGTAAGGACGAACCGACGTCACGCACCGAGTCCAAGCCAAACGATATACTGACATTTACAGGCGTACTCTCATCTACGAACTTCCAAGTTCAGATTCAAAACGACGAATCACCGCTTGAAGCACTACGGTCGCTTCTTGCCGACAACCATGATGAAATCAAAGAGTGGTTAGAAGATCTCCTGTCATTTAGTGTCTGTTCTGACTGTGGGAGAAAACATGCTGCAGGCTACGGCGGGGAATGCCAGCGCGGCGACTGTGACGGTGTAGTCGAGCCCGTTTTGCAGACACACGGCAGCATTGTTGAGGGTATACTCTCCGGTACAGAGGATATCGAAAGCTTCGAAGAGACCATTATCGACCTGTACTTCGATCAGCAGGACGACATTTATGCCGATATCGATGAACTGGAGGACGAACTGAGTGATCTGCGGCGTGAAAAACGAAAGGCCCGGGATCGCGATGACAAACGACGGCTTCGAGAGGAGCAAAAACAGATCAACCGGCAACTCGACCAGTTGTACGATTATATCGATCGGCTTGAAGACATGGACTTTGGGAGTTACTTGAGTCGATCGAGTCCCACAGCATTCGGGCTACGGTCGGTCGGGAGCTCAGTAGAGTATCGGCTCGTCGGCGAAGACTTCGATCAGGTTACTGATGGCTCTCGAGGCCGTCGTATCGCACTCTCAGAACTCCACCCTTCGGCTGCATATCTCTACAACAGTGAAACCTACGTCGTGACGCAAGTGTCGTGGGAACCATTAGAGTCTGCACGGATCAACGAGGAGTTCGAAGACGCCGCCATCTGTCCAACCTGCGCCACTGAGTATGACAGCGATACCTCAACGTGTGAGTCCTGTGGGACGCGCCTGAAGCCGCTTGTCACACAGGTCCCTGAGCGCGTCATCGCCTATCAGCATGATCTCCCACTTAGTTCGACACCAAGCACGGCACAACTGCAACCATCATCGGTCTACCAGAACGACACCGAACCCCAGAACACATATGCGCCCGTCGAAACCGACGCTGGCGACTCATTTGAGGCAACGTTCGCACGAGATATCGTCGACGAGAACGGGACCGTGCATGGACAGTTCGAATACGGCGACGTTACGTTGCTAGCCTCAACGAACAAATTCTGGGCTACTTACAAGGATGGTGGTGCTGATCCACTTCCAAACATATTCGAGATTTGTGGTGTCGAGGGCTGCAACGGAGCAATCGCAGACACTGGGGATTCGACATATTGCACGAATAACGTCGAACATCCTGTCGAAAAGAGCAAGGCGGTCCGTCCAGCAACTAAGTTCTCCACGAAGGCGGCCCGAGTCCGCTTCGATAGCGAAGAACTCGAACACGGCTTCGCACACGGCCTTCGAATCGCACTCCAGTACATCGGTGGAGTAAGCGTTCGACAGGTTCCGGAATCAATTGAAGACGACGGCACACTCGTCTATGACTCAGACGAAGGTGGGAGTGGTATCACCGTCCTGCTGACTCAGGATGATGGGGAGAAGTTCGAACGTGCAGTCGAACTTATGCGTGAGGCGTTTTCGCCTGACGAGTCGAAATGCAACTGCGAGAATGGGTGTCCATTCTGTCTCTACCAGTACGGGTGTGTAGAGCAAAACGACCCTGAATCATTCGCTAAAGAGGAACTACTAAATCTGCTATCTCACGATCTTCGACTGCAACCACGAAACGATGAGTGACCCATTCCCCGCCGCGACTGAGCTCCGAACACAATCGCCCGAACACCTTTGGGCGGTTTCTGCTGAGAGTGTCTACTCCGCACTTGCTGCACAGGCTACTGGGACGCAGATTCAGGATCGACTAGAGCCACACCTTCGGGCTGAGACAATTCGAACGAATGACGAACGAGAAGTAGGCCCTGTAGTCTCTATACATGAGTGGCTACTCGCAGAACTCGGCTTCGTGAAAAATGACACCGTCTCCCTTCTCGGGATGGTGGTATTAGTCGCCGACGAGCCACAGCCGTTCATCAGGGCGGCGGCGGTCGCTCGGTTCCAATCTGCCCAGATAACACTTCGTTCGTGCCGTGAGATTGACGACGAGATTCCCCGACACGAACTGGATAGCCTGCTAGCCAATCAGGAAGATGAGGTCCTTCTGGCTCCGCTCTTGGCCTCTCTTGGGTTCATGACCATCTATCCCGATGGCGTCGATCTAGATCAAAACCGGATCGACACTGCCCTTTCAGCCCAACAGTCGCAGTCTACTGAGAGAGCCGTCGCAGAAGCGTATCGGGTCGTCCTATCGCATACCATCTCGTCTGCGAGTACCGAGTGTATCGAAGACCTCGTCGAACGGGTGACTGGAACACTGCCAGAAAGAGGCGATATGGGTGTTATGGAGGTCGCGACCCTTGCGACCGCTCCAGAGATCGTGGTCGACGAGACCGAAATTGCGGACTTAGTGAGTAAGCAAAAACAGTCGTACGAAGATGACTTCAACACGGTTCGGTCCTTGCTTGCCCCGTCGACCGAGTCGACTGTTGAACTTGTTGAGACCGAGACATCCGTCCGATTCGACGACCCGCCGACTGGCATCGATATCCAACACGATAGTGGCCAGTGGGAAGCCGCATTCAAACTCATCTCGACAATCGTAGCAGAGCCTGCTCTCACAACCTTTGATGTCCGGTTCGTCACAGCACAGTGGTCGAATGTAACTCCATATTCTCTCTATCAGACACTGACATCAGTTCCGGGCGTCGACTGTGAGATTAGCGACGAATTCGTGCAGTTCCAGACGGTCCCGAAAGCTGTTGATGGAACATCACTGCGTGACGACTACACAGCATACCTTGTTGATCGCTGTGCGGCTATCCAGAATCGCATTGAGAGCCTTTCTCAAGCAACAGTTTCGATTCCACCTGCCCCCAGATCGACAGAGTCGATGGTAGTTCAGGACTATGAACAAATCGACAGTGGGGCTATTGCGCCGACCTACTTCACATACACCCTCATTAACCCAGATGCGCTTGGCGAAAAGAAAATGGACGCTTACGCCGGCGAATCACGAGGGCTTGGCCGGGAGCAGGCACGCCTCCGTCGGTGGCATAAGCATCGATCGCCAGGGCTGAAACCGTACACGTCGATGACCGACCAATTGTTCAGCGTTGGTCTTGAGCGTGATATCGAGGAGAAGGTCCTTCGAATCATGACACCCTACGATGACGACACGTTCAACGAATATGTGGCACAAATTCGTCGCCTCATTGAGCAGGGTTTCGAACTCCGTCTCCTCACCCGTCATACGAAAGCCCCTTGGGAATGGCGACGACTTCAGCGGAACTTACTGAATGAGATTAAGGAGCACCGAGAGCGAGTAACTGTCCGCACGTATTCGCGGTTCAAAGAGCACCAGCGCGTCACATCTGACATGGACTTCCGAGATATCGGTGAGCTCGGTATTCACGGTAAACTCCAGACAGTAGGTGCACCCGAGGAAGGAGCAGCACTTCTTGGATCTGCGAATTTTATGGAGAACAGCTATGACTGGAACCCAGAATGTGGAGTCTATACCGAGCGCACGCAATTCGTTGATGCTGGTATTGATTTTTTCGACATTGTCTGGGATATTTCTGCGGCCGATGAGCTCTCAATAGAACGGTTACAAGAGATTCCTAATCGGAAACTTGTCCCGACATACTACAGTTGAAATTCCACTTGGGAGTCATGGACATAGAATCTTAATCTGATTGCCGGACTATGATCGCTCAGAGTATTGTGAATTGAGGTTTCGTCTCCATTACTAAGACATAGAACTAACCCCCGGGTATGTGCTTGACATACTCAATATGAGCGGATTGGGTAATTCTGGAAATGTAGAACAGATCACCTGCTTATGAGTATCAAAGTTGGTCATCAATCTGTGCTTCTCGAAAGGGAAGTATTGATGCCACCGATGGAGGGTGACGATTTCCAAGCTTTCCAAGTGGACGACTATCGAAATACTCACGCATCCCACAACGTGACGAATTAGCTGCCCGGAGATACGAAAGACTCTGATCGATAAAGACGTTCTGCCACTGAATATCATATGTAAATACATGTGGATGAGACAGTGATTGTTAACGACAAGGAGGCGCCTCTCAAGAGCTGAAACTAGACAACAGCAATGCTAACTGACGGACGTCTCTAAATATAAAAAAGGAATTATTCGAGAGCGTCGTAGTGTTACTCCAGACGCCGTCGGAAGTTTGCAGTGATTATCTCATTTTTTGTCGTTGTTTCTTGTTCAGATATACTCTGGAAGTCGACATCTTCGAATTCGTCGTCGCTGAACGCAATGATTTCACAAAGCTCTCGAACAAGGTGGGATCGGTTCTTAGTGACTGTCTCATAGTTCCACTCCTGTTTGAGCGATTCCAATTCAGAAGTGATTGACTCTTTTTTGTCTGCTATTTCATTCAGCAACTCCTCTTCAGATTCAACGTCTAATTCCAGAGATGCTGCGATATCAGACCAAGTATGGCCATTGTCATCGTCGGCCTCTTCAGCTTCGAGTTTGGTTTCAGCTTCAACTAGATGAGCGTACTCCTCAAAGTGACTTGCATAGGCAGCGAGAACGTAATCACAAATATACTCACTTGTTGTGAGCTCGCAGAAGTCTTCTGTAGATTTGTATTTGAGCGCTTTCGCATCAAAGAGCTCGTTACCGATACTGATGTTCCCTTGATAGTGTAAAAGAGTTAAATTGCCAATGTCACTTTGATAATGCTCGGCAATTTCGTTGAGGGTCTCATCATTTTCGTTCTCGATAAATGACGAGATCATATCTTGGATTTCTTCATCTTCGTCTGTTTTGAAGAACTGTTTAAACCATTCGTACTTGTCACCATTACTTGACCGAATAGGTGTTTGTGGGAAAATATGCTCTAAATGGACAATATCTTCGTTTAAATTCAACTGCCGAAGTACCATCTGCGATTGGCTAGTCGAGAAGTTCTCAGAAACGATTTTGCGCAGTATCTGTTTGCCCCATTGTTTACCCCACTGGCGTTGATAGAACGATTCCACCAGTCGCTCACCCACAGTGTTAGGATCTTCTGTTTCAATGTCCGTAAGAACGTCAACTAGATCACCGTCTATCCCATCAGAGTGATATTCTTCGACAGCATTGGCATATGCTCGATCACGCGTATGTGTATCCATAGCTGCGAATTTCCGGATGGCCATTGACTCAACAGCCCGGAGAAGTTTGACTAGTGTTTCCTGCTTACTAATATCATTCTCGACGATATCATGGTATACTCCAAGTACCAGTGGCTCCCAAATACTAGTATCCGCTTTCCGCAATCGAGTAATAATCCGATCGGCTTCGTTTGCGACCTCTTCGTCTCCGTCTTCGCCCAGATCGATTCCTTTGTTATTTATATCCGTAATGTGGTCGTAATACTTTGCATAGATCGTTAGGTCATCAATGAACTCCTTTGCTTCACCGGGAGTCTCAATTTGACTATCTAATTTAGGATTAGTGTTGGGACCAGGATTCTGGACAAAGGCTTCCAATAGATGATCCTTCAGCTCGCCACGTGATTTAGCGTGGCCAGTAATTACGAAGTATGTTCTAAGGAACTCAATGATCCGGTCATTTCCAAAGAGGGAGACAATTTCCTCCCACTTTTTGACATATTCATCTCGAGATGGATCATCACGGAAGCAGGCAACAATGCGAGTCCGCATCACGTCTGCTTTCTTCAATTCCATCCCCCGGTCATTTAGAATCTCGAAGATCTTCATTAGGAGACGCGGTTGGTCATTCTGAACCTCGAAGTACCCAACTTGGAATGAGTGCAGAATATGATTTTTGAGATTGATTAACGACAGTGACCGCTGTTTCGGAGTCTCAAACTCATTGAGTCTCTCGACAAGATTGTCTCTGTAGAAGACATAGGCATCGATGAAATTCTGGTTTTCATCAGATATTTCAACCTTATTGGTTAGAAGATCATTCGCGAAATTAGACTCGACATCAACGGAGGACATATCATCTTGACTCTGGACATTGGTCAATTGATTGCTTGTCAAATTAGATCGCCTGTCGACATCATCTTCGTAGTACTCATCATCGTCAATGGCAGCGAGGTAATCTGTCTCATCGATACCAAAGGCGTCCAGATAATCTTGAACCTGGATGGCATCATACTTCGTGTTACCATGAACGCGGTCACACGATAGGAGATATTCAAGCAGATCATCCTCGTCACCCAACACAGCATCAAAGAACGATTTGTGATGACGGTTAGGAATCAGCGAGACTCGATTCTCAGTTCCAACACCAACCTGTTGGTAGACGAGGTTCTCAATATCAGTAACTTCCCCAGAGAACTCGCGATGTAAATCACCCTCGTCCAACTGTTTGTACAGTTGGTCTGCCATGATCTTGAAGAGGATAGTCAAGGTCGTGAGGCGCTGCTGGCCGTCGATGACATCGTACAACTCCTCGATGTCTTCTTCGCCTACATCTTCGCCTTCCCGTTCTGCAAAGAACATCGACCCGAAGAAGACATCGTTAATACTCGCTTCGGCTCGGGCTGCGTCCGTCTGGAACAGTTTGTCAATTTCTTCCCAGAGCTGTTCCCAATTTTCTTCTTCCCACTGATAACCACGCTGGTAGTCTGGAATTCGGAAGTTCCGATCAAAGAAAACGTGTAGTGGGTGTTGTTTGATTTTAACAGCCCGTTTAGTAACATCGTTGATTAAGGCGTGTGCAGGAATCTGATTTTCTCCACTGGCCTGTCCTGTAAACTGAATTATTTTCTCTCCGATTGTAGGCGGCATAGTACATGCTAACTCTAGAGATATAAATACGTTAGAGAATAAATTATGTTAACCACTCTCTTGCTTATCTTCTCACCTATACATTTAATTCCCAGAGCAAAGCATTCCCAATTTTTTTACTTTCTACTTTTCCATCCTCTTCAAGCATTTTTAATTTCAAGTATGCAGTTCGTCGGTCACACCCTATTCTATCAGAGATCTCTGTCGTTCCAGTTGGACCAAGTTCATCTAAGGCATCGATAAACGCCTTTGAGGGATACTCTTCAGTGAATTTCCCACTTTTTTCATCACGATCCCGGTCGCCCATATCTGATGTGACGATTCCACTTCACAAATGGGTATTGGGTCGTATTCCATTAGTCGAACGTCCAAAGGTTTAAGCCAATAGACGCTTGACTAATGGTTGTGAACTCAGCCAAGGAGCACTAACGAACAAAGGTGCCAGGGTGTTGCAGCACCCGGGCTGGGTTCCGAACAACGGTCTGAGAACCCATGAATGAGTCAATAGCGGAAGGACAAGAAGGCAACGGAAAAGGTTTAATTGAAGATATAAACCAATTGAAATCGGTTGCGCTCGGGGAGGGGGCCGTGGCGTGTCAGGTCTGCGGCTCCAAACTGCCGGACGGCTCGGCGGTGACGGTCTTCGCCTACCGTCCGGCGGGCCAACCCACCTTCGAGGTTGGGCACGTACTCTGCGGTAACGAACACAAGCTGCCGACGTACTTCACACTCGGCGTACGCGAACTGATCGTCGACGGCCATATCGGCCGCTGCGTTGATCCAACCACGCAATCATCCTGGCCGATACTACTGGAGCCATTGGTACGAGCTGTCTCGACGATGGAGTCGACGACTGGCCAAATCGCACCATCCTCGTCGACTGACTCGTCGAGCGAGGTGTCGTGGGTGTATGGTGACGCGCTATTGAAGCGTGCAACCGAGCACGACCCTGCTGACGGTAGTTGCCCTCGAAGTGGTGCTGATGGTGCGGGTCCTGTTGATGGAGAGTGCCCTCCAAGCTCTCGTGATGATTCAGTAGGTGCCGACAGTGATGAAGAGACGGTCTCCGCTGACGCTACTAGCGCTCCAGCTGCCAGCACTGGTCCTGCTGGCGGTGACGACGATGATGAGGTTCCCGCTGACGCTGTCGACGGTGCTACTGGCCCTCCAGCCAACGATAGCACTGTCGACACCGATGAGTCGAATGGAGACACGAATAGTGGTGAGTGCTGATGGCGGACGACACCACTGCGATGTTCAACACGGATCACCTCGATTGTGAGTTCGCTCTCCCGGATGAATTCACAGAGTCGACGTTCCCGGATTTGTTCGTTGGCTTGGAGATTGACTTGCTTGCGCCGGGCGATGGTATCGTGACTGATCGCCACCATGCTTCGGCGGATCGGTATGAGGCGGATGATCCGATGAATCAGATTGGTGGTCAGATTTCGCCGTTCACCCTGTCGGGGTGGTTGCGCCATGGCTGCGAGCGTGTCCTCCATACTGCAGGTTCGACGGCGTGCCATCCGGGTGAGGCGGATGGTGATTACATGCTTGAGGACGTGTATAATCGGGATTTGGATGCTGGGTACCATGAGAAAGGGTCGTGTGTCGACTCTGCGGTTCACGGTGAGCATGGGTGTCTCGTGTATGATTTGTTTGGTGGGTTCGGTAACAGGGCTGGCCGGGTGATTCGCCGTCCGATCGGGTTTTCGCCGATCCGTCGACAGGTGGACGTCACGAAGGGCGAGGCCGAAGCCCACTTTCGGCAACTGCACACGCAGGTCCGATCTAGAAATGCCGATGACGAAGGGCAACCACTACGCCATGCGACCCGGGATGTGGTCGGTAATCTCGAAGGGACGTGGCGTCTCACGCTACGGGAGCTTCGACCCGAATACGTTGGCCTGCTGATCGAGGCGATTGAGTACCTCAATACGAATAGTGATTCGTTCGAGATGCAGCTCGGTGGGGCGCGGAATTTCGGTGCGGGGATTGTTGATGCTGAGGTGCTCAATCCGTTGTATTCGAAGCGGGAGGTGCGGCGGGTGTATAATCGCGCGCAGAACCCGACGTCGAAGATGGATGAGAAGGATGACGTGTGGATCGGGGAGTGTCGTGAGGAGTTCGTGCGGGCGTTGCAGGCGCGTGTGAGTGACGTGGATGACGGGTTGCCGCCAGCGCTTGATCGTGGTGGGTCAAGAGGTGGTGGGTCAGAATGAGTCGTGAGTTGGGTTCAACCCAGAGTCGAGCTATGGAGGTTGACCCGGAGGAGACTGTCGACGCGTTGTGCGTGGCGTACCGGCATGATGTGCACAAACTGTTCGGCCGCAATCATGGGTCGGGTGTCGACGTGTTTGCTGGCGTGGCTGTGAATGAGCAGGTTCCGTTAGGGGCGGACGCGGATGCGGCGTTGTTGAGTCGTCCGGCGGGTGAGCCGGAGCAGACGGTGTCGAATCACGCTTCGCCTCGCCGACTGTCGTTGGTGACCGGCTCGACGCCGGGTGAGGCCGACCAGCTGGGTGTTGGCGATGCCGTGACCGTGTTTGAACGGTTGGTGGTGTCGTCGGATGCGGAGCGACTCCACGCTCAGTGGCTGACAAGCACGGTGCCTGCTGCGTTCAACGAGTCAGTGTTCTACCCGTACACGTCTCTCAAGTTCCACACGTTGCTCGTAGCGGCGTTGCTCGATAATTACCGGGCAGGCCACGCGTTCGAGGACTTGTCGCTTGTGGCGACCCCTGGGTCGCCTGTGGCGCTCGATGGTGGTGTTGATGCGGCGTTGGATGCTGATGACGTGGTGCCGCACAGGACGGTGTGTTGGACGCCTGTGCTCGCGTTGCACGTCACTGGTGATCCAGGAGATCGTCCGTCGACGCGGCTCGGGGAGTTCCCGGCGCGGTCGTTTGCTGACGTGTGGAGTCGACTCCCTGAACACCCGATTGATGTTGGTTCTTCGCGGGAGGCGCGGTTGCTGGATGCGCAGTTGCGGCGGATCCGGTCGTGGTCTACGGCTCTGCAGTACGTTGAGGATGCGACTCGTGGTGTGGGTGCGTTGAGCCAGTGGGGTGAGTCGTATGCGTGACCGAGTACGTGTTGACGTGTCTGCGTTCGGTGGTCGGTTTCTCGATACTGTCATCGGAAGCGCGGTGTGTTCGGATAGGGTTGTCGACGAGTGTTCTCGACGCGAGGTGTGTTTCGGTCGGTGTCCCGGATCGAGTGACAACACTGGAAACGGGGTGTGTGTTTCTAGTTTTGGTGTGTGTCGTTCGGGTGAGGACACTGGAAACGGGGTGTGTGACGGGTGTCTTGCGCGGGTTCGACTCTGGGGTGTGTCGGGACTCACCACGGTAGTGGTTGCGGCGTTATCTTGTGGTTCCGCCCTTCGAAGTGGCAAGTATTGCAGTCGAAGCAACGGGGGTGGTGGGTTCCTATGACGACGATCCAGGAGGTGTTGTTTGAGTTGGAGACCGACTACTTCGGTCACCCGTACTACGTGTCGGGGCACGCCCTGTATACGGCGATTGCGCGTCGACTCGATAGTGACGTGGGTCGAGAGTTGTGTGTGAGTAATGGTGTGTTCCTCCCGGGTGAGTACGGGAAGATCGTCGGAACGGGTGGGTCGTCGTTTTACACGACGGGCTTGGAGCCGGTCGAAACGTACGATGACGTGTTCCGGTTCCGTGATCCTGCCCAGCGATGGTTGTTGGACTCACGACCTCGGGATGCCCACAACACACTCGATGTGCAGAGCCATGGTGGTCGCCTCACGTTCTCGCCGACCTGCCGGTTCGGGAAACCGCCGGAGAACCACTACTCGAAACGTTCGGTGACGTGGCACGTTCACTGCTACATTCATAGTGACGGTGCGGATGGTGTGGTTCCGCTCTCGGAGTCAGTGCTTGACGGGATTCGGGTTGGCGGTGCTCGGAACTATGGACTCGGTGAGTTGCGACTGGCAGACACTCAGACATTTGAGTTGGAGTCACTGGATTACTCTCGATTGGAGGATGCAGTTGGAGGCCAGTTCGAGATCGAGTTGCTGTCTCCGTACGTGTTGCAGAGTGAGCATCACGGTGCAGACGACCAATCGGTCCCGTGGTGGTGGGACGCACCGCACGAGTTACGTCGACGTGAAGAACGCCTCGTGGTTGGTGACGAGGTCTTCGCTGTTGAGGCCATTGACCATGGTCAACGCGTGACGTATGCTGGGACGGATCCTGTGTCGACGGCGATGAATGGGGTGCGGCGTGTTGGAACGCACTCTAAGTTCGGGTTTGGTGAGTTCCGGGTGAGGCCGGCGGGTGATGATCGGGTGACGTGGTCGGATGAGATCGGTTCGGTGCATCGCACGTGGTCGGGTCGGTCCGGGGAGGCAGAGCCGTGACGGTGTGACTCGTTGTTTCGGGGTACTGCGTTGAGTGGCTGTTGATCATTGAAGATATCAACCAGAAGGTAACGGAGGAGTGTTGACTCTCGCGTGACGGCGAGCAACGACTGCGGAAAGAGACTCGATACATGAGTGATTCAACGATGTTGACGGTGGCGAGGAATAGACAGGTAAGTGAGCGGGCCTGCGGCGCGGTGCTGGAGGTACGCGGGGGTGCGGTACGAGTTGATGGTGGTGGTGCAGTGTGAGTACAGACGATGAGTTAGACGGTGATGAGGATCGTGAGGTGAGAGGTGAAGGTGAAGACGGGTCTGTGGGTCTCGACGAAGTGTGGTCGGTGTCGTCGACGTTGCGGCCGACGCAGGCACACTGCGAGACGGTTTCGTCTGAGCTGGATGCTGAGGCCTACGGTGAAACGGTGTCTGAGGAGGTGGGCGCTGGGGACTCACCCGAGTTGGATGTGCCGGTACCGGTTTCGTCGTCGCTACGACCGACACAAGATCGGGTCAGTGAAGAAGCACCTACTGGTGGTGATGGTGGTGATTGAACCGCGAGTGATGAACGCGGTCGAGTCTTTCGTGCGTGGCAGGGTGATCGAACAGGTGCCTTTCGGTCCAGATAAGGGTGCGGCGTTGCTGAGTCAGCTGCGTGGTGAGTCGGGGCAACTAGTACGTACTTACGCATTGCCGTCCCGAGTGCCTGTTCGTCACGGATGGGGAGCGTTGCTGGCGGGTGTTGGGTGTGTAGTTGCGGCGCATCCGGTCACAGTCTGCGGTCCGCACCCGGTTCATTGTGCCACAGGAGGTGACGGCCGTGCTGATTGAGCATCGTGCACAGCAAAGAGTAGCGTCCCTGGTGTGCTCGCTGTCGAGACACTGGAAATGGGGTGTGGGGGCTGCGTTCGGTGTGTGGATAATGTTTGATTCCGAGATTGCACGACGGTTAGTACTACAGATGACACGACAGCGATGGGTGCAGGTGAGGTGCCGATGACTGGGTTTGAGATCTGGGGGTCTCTCGGTCGGTACGGTACTGCGGGTGAGGAATCGGATGAGCACCTGTGGGGTAAAGTAGAGTTGGATCGCCGGCGGCGTGACAAGGTAGATCCGTGGTTTCCGGGTGAGTACCGGTTTGAGCGGAAGGCAGCGGATCGAGTGCCGGATTGCATGATTCTGGGCGGGCTGGTGAACCGGTGGATTGAGTTTGTGACCGGGTCGGATCAGGAGTACCGCGCGAAAACACGTGAAGCGTTACGGTTGGGGTTCGTGGTGCACTGGGTGTTTCACAGTGAGTGTGAAACGCAGATGTGGAAGGCACAGCGAGAACTTACGCCGGAATTGAAACACCCGTTCGGTTTCGGAGTGTTTGATCCGTGTAGCGGTCTGCTGGAGCTCGGTGTTCCGCTCACGTACAAGAATTACGCGTTCCCGGTTGAATCGATGGATGAGTTTAGCGTGAAGGAAATTCACGGGTATCGAAGCGGTGCGGCGCGTATCAGACGGGCTGGCGGCGGGTTCGATCTTGGTGTGCTCGATCTCGCTGGGTGCCAGCGCCGCCTCATTGTGCACGATAAGCAAGGCAAGTACTTCCGCGCGGCCGCACCGAGTCAATCAATTGCGGATGCGCCATGGGGCTACCCGACGCGAGATGGGTTACAACGGCTCGTGGAGGCAGAACAAGTGACGCGGCTCGGTCCAGTCCGGTATCGAGACCCAGACTAGTGTCAGAGGCGAACCAGTGTTGGGTTCCACGCTCAACACGTCTGAGATTTTAGGCCGGTCAGGGTGACATCGTCGGTGACCGTCTCGATTTTGATCAGGACTCGTTTTCTCCTTTCTCGATGTTAGCGACGATGATCACGGAGCCACGGTCGATGCGGGTACGGCCGTTTCCGTAATCTCCAACATTTTCGATCTCGAAATACTGTGTCATGACACGGATGGCGCGTCTCAACAACTATGTCTCACTGGAGCGAACACTAGCACAAGATGTCGACGAATAACGACAAGATCCAGTTCCGGGGGCGAGCTGAGAAGGAGGCAACACAAATCGTCGACCAGTTGCGGCTTGGTGGGATCAATATCAGGGAGCTTGCTCGGCAGGGGTTGGCCGAGAAACTCCGAGAAACCCTCTCGAACGAGGAGCGAATTACCCTGCATCAGCAGTACAAAGATGGAGAGTTATCCGATGACGTCGCGGAGATCCTGTTCGGTGATGCCATCGCGGAGATCGACCGCGAGCGGAAGGCCTTCGAGGAAGCCACAGAACTTGACACGACTGACGTGCTTCAGGAGTGACGATGGTCGACGATGACGTACGGGACGCCACGCCGATCTGAACGCCTCAGAGAACATCGCACAACTGGACGGCAACCGTTGACGGCCCACGTGAAAGCGTACTTGAGGCCGGAAGAAACGCGCAACCTCAATATCTCCTTTGGGGAATCCTCGTCCCCAGAAATCTTTGATTTCTGGTGTGCGCGCAAGACCGCAGGTCTTGCGAACGTCGCCAGACGTAGTCTGGCGGGCAACCAGAACGCGCAGCGTTCTGGTGACGCCCTTTAGGGCGGGGAGGATGTCAAAGTACCCTAGTCAGTTCGTGAATTTCCGCTGCGACAGTCCTCATTGTCTCTTCGTCGACCTGGGCGACACGTTTTATTATCTCTTGATGGGGAAACACGTGCAGCGACCACGGACTCACGTAACTGGGGTACGTTTTGAGTTCGCCTTCGGTGAGCGATGGTGCCGCCAACTCGATGGCTCCTTGTCGTGCGGTAGATGTAATGACGGCGACAGTGTACCGCTCACCGTAGAACGGTCGGTTCTGGTTAGAAACGATGAGATATGGCCGGATGCCACGTTTGAACGTCGCTGGTGCGAGAATAATGCTGCCCTGTGCGTACGCCATTTGTTAGGCGTTTTCTCCGAGATCTGGAACCGTCTGTGCCCAGCCATCGCCGTCGTTCCCGTAGACGTCGTCGCCGTACTCCGCTTCGATCTCCTGAAGACTTACGACGTTAGCGACCTGTGAGGCTGCAACGTCTTCGGCAGCCGCCCAGTAGGAGTCGACTGTACGGACGAGTCCTTTCTCCCGGAGTCGTGCGAGTGTCTTATGAACACTCGAATGGGGGACCTCGGTCAGTTCAGCCAGTTCTTTTGGTGTGAACCCCATCTCCGGATGCTCCAAGAGAACTGCAAGGAGTTCGTGGGCGTTTGTCCCTGGTGTAACCGGCGGAGCTTCGTTATTCGAGTCTAACTTGATTGGCATAGATGTCCGTCTATGTCAGAATACGTCAGACCTTCGTATAAATATTGCTCCGATTCATCTCTTCGGAATTCGATTAACTCCCCCAAACCGAGGATCGCAGCATTCAGAAATCATCTTTGTCTCTCGAACGAGTTGCTGCATATGCGCTCGCAGTCTCGTATGTCATCCTTCTTATCTCATAATGTCTCGTGGTTTCGTTCAGATCTTCACTGGGCATTCACGTAGTCTGTTGCCTAACCTTAGCTTTGTAATGACACGTACCTACGCGTCATAACATATAAATTGCTACTCAGCGAACAGCAATGTATGAGTGGATCAAGCTACGACAAGACGATTCAGTTTCGGGTCGGAGCAGAAAAGGAGGCTGCGGAGGTGCTTGATGAGATCCATATTGGAGGGGTTAACGTGAGCGAACTTGCCCGAGTAGGGTTAGTGGAGATGCTCCGCCGTTCGTTGGACGAACAAGACGAGATTGAAGTCTACGAACAATACAGCCGTGGTGATATCAATGAAGACGTGGCTCGTGTTCTTCTTGGCGAAAAAATAGACCAGATGCAAGAGGAAAAGGAGGCATTCAAGTCGGCCATGGAACGAGACTCCTCTTCATTTCTCGCTGAATAAATGGTGAGCGAGTCTCGTCATCCGTTACTCGCTGATACGAGTTCTTTGATTGCTGTTGCGAACACTGACCAGTGGGGATTGTTGAAAGACGCGTTACACCTTACGACAACAAACGTCTGCAAGCATGAGCTTCACCACCATGTTGATTCAAACAAATACCCCTCGAAGGGCAGTCGTGGAGAGTATCTCAAACAAGGCAGTCAGCGTGTGCTTGACCATCTCGATGGTGAGTCCTCTCCATGGTCGTGTGTAACTGTCGTCCCTCGCCCACATGGACCTGATGCGGGCGAGGAATCACTCAAACAGGAAATATCCGAACATGGAGACTCATATTTGGTTGTTTCGTTGCTTGATTCCGCTGCAAGACGGTCACTCCGGCGACTAATCAACGATTACGAATACGATATCGATGTTGTTGGGCCGCCGTATCTTCTCTATGTTCTCCTAGACAACGATCTCATCTCGAAGGCCGAGTTCTGTGAGGCAACTGTTGAGATGATTCGTACCGAAGGATGGACTGGGTACGAAGTCGTCAAGAACGCCTGGGCCAGTATTCCCGTCGATTGTGCCGAGATTCTTGATCAAGAATACGATGATGCGCTCTCGCCTACATGAAATTCATTAGAGCGATGTCGCAGACTGCACCGAGATTGGAGCAAATTCTTCCCGCGGTGTGATGAAACAGGTGCAATTCGATAGTTGAAAAATGCTGTGCCTGAATCGCTCGCTACAGCTACGTCACGCGAAATCTGGACGAGGAGCGGATTCAGCGTCTCGTATCTCGTCTGTCTTCTCTGTCTGCTCGATGAGGTTCTTGTACGCCGCTTCTTCGAAGAGCCCGTTCCGGTCGAATAACTCACGAGCCGCGTCGGTGAGCTGGAAGAACCGATATGGGTCCCCCTTTTCCAAGTCCGATCGTTCGTGAGACGCAGACTCGATGATGCCTGCTTCTTCTAAGACACTTAGGTTCGACGAGATCGTCGAGTTCGGCGTATCGGGAAGGTAGTACACGAGTTCCTTCTTCGAGGGCGTGCTTGTTTGGTGCCCGACGATCACGCCGACGATGTTTTTCCGCGTTGTGGTATTGAGCGCGCTCATCGCCTCGATCGGATTGAGTTCGTCGTCTTGGTGGTTGTGGCGGTGTTTGAGTGCGCTCATCTTGGATAGTACTACAGTAACCAACTCCTTAACCATTTCGACTATTCTCGAAGTGGTCGAACGATGCTACGGTTCAGAAGAATTATTCTTCGAGAACACAAACCTAGAATATGTCCGGTCCATCCGGTGAAGATCTATCTACGCGGTTCAGAGAGGTCAACAACCGACCACTCACCCCTTCTGAAACACAAGGTATTCTCACTGCAGTCCACGAGAACGACGACTTCTTCGACCCAAATATTCAGACGGTATTCATCCTTGGGCATTACGGACAGGAAGAAAAACCACACCTCAAAGCAGTCCAAGAACTGTTGGATGAGCCGGGTGTGCATCCTCGCTTGATGGAGGACGTTTTCGATTTTACCGAGGACTGGACAGCGAAGTTCAAACTCTTGCTCTCGTACGCCGACACCATCGTCGGTGTGTATGAACACTCTCACGGTGGGCACTGCTGGGAGGCTGGCTTCATCGACCAATACGAGTATCGAACACGTACGCAAGCCTTCTACCGAGTTTACGAAGACGATGACGATCAGTACGAGGCCTACAACGGGATGTTCTGGACCCATATGCGATCGCTCGAAAATATCAGGCGAGCACAGCCATGGACAGATCGCGCTGACCTCTTACAGGAAGTCGACCAACTCGACCTTCACTAGTAGGCGCGAAGACATTTCAACGCACGGTCAGTTTGACGGAGGGTTTGACGGCGGTATAGTAGTCGAACCAGAACGCGCAGTGTCTGTCTTGCGGTAGTCGTGGGCAAGTGGAGGTGGCGCATCGTCAGGTGACTTGCCTCATGAGTATATCAGGGAAGAGGACGGCCGTGAACACCCAGAGGATCGCGCGGCGGAGCAAGTCTTGTTCTTGATTTCATGTGATAGATGACCCGTTGGCAATGGCTTGAGGTCCTAACCGAGTATAGCGATAGGGGAGATGCTGAATCCGGCTCAGGAGGGTGAGACACTACTATCCGTGCTCCAATTTTATATCTCTGTTATAGGTTAATTCCGGCGAACGTAACAGTCACAGTTCCTGCTCCGTCGGCTATTGGATACTGGAGCCGTACGTGTCTGTGATTCCCTAGTTCAAGTTGCACCAGCGTGTCGTCCGGAAGTATCCGCTGAATTGGTGCGAAGTAATCGAGTGACACCAGTAGCCCGACAGCAGACGCTTCAAACCACTCGACATCCGCCCCACCGAATTCAAAAGTGAGTGTATCCCGTACGCCGTCTGTGATACCTGAGAAAGCAGTTGAATTGGTATCGACACTCAGACGAACGTGCGAGCCAGCAATGTTCGCAAGCTGAATAGGTACATTGAGTTTGTGTCCTTGAATGGCGACCGCAGCGGGCTGCTCGGCATTGAGAGGAGCGAATACTTGCGGAACATCATCAGCGATTACGAGCGAGAACGTGTACGAGAGCGTGCCTGCAGTGAGCGTAACCCTACGTTCGGTACTGATTTCGATCTGAATCAGTTCAGTATCGTCCACGACTCCGAGAAACGTAGCAACTCTGGAGAGGTCAATACCGCTCTCCATTGACTCTGCACAGTAGGTGTCGAAAGCAGCCTCGGAAGTTGAAACCTCAACAATTGCCTCTCTCGATTTATCCGTAGCAATGATTTCGATTTCGTCTGGTTCAATGCACAGTAGTTGATTGCTCTCCAGTGTCATTGCGGGGGCGATCATCGCTTCAAGTCTGTCCCGGGAGATCGTCGCGTTCAGTATCATTGTTTCCTCCGGTAATGCGAGACGGCAGCCATGCTAGGTCCGCTCCAAGTGCCTGTACAGGTGGTGCAATCTCCAAGCATGGCTATCGGTTCAGTTCGGTCGCGCCACTCCGCGTGTACACGACATCGACTATGGCAATGAGTATCTCGTAGTAGGGGACGTCCAACCGGAGCGCGTACTTCGGGGACGTGGCACGATTCACCAAGGTGTGGATGTTGTAACAAAGCGTAGCGATCTGTAGGAGGAACAGTCGCATCTCCGGGTACGGCGAACTCGTCTTGACGCCGACATCGTGTTTGAGCTGCCGGAGCAGCGTTTCGATGCTCCACCGCTTAGAGTACGTTTCGAATACCTCGTCGATGTCGGTGTCGTCAGGGTCAAGATCAGAGAGAAACGCCATGTGCGTGTTGCCGTCTTCGTCCCTGTACGCTTCGGGGACCGGGTAGACGTAGAGGTTCGGCCCCGGAGTCACGTCGGCGAAGTCGATGTTCGTTCGAGTGTTCGATTCACCGTTAGGCGTTTCCTCCAGCAACTCCGCCGCTTCACCCTTCCGTTTCGCCCTGATGACCCAGTTCCGCCCAGCGATGGCTCGGCACATCCTGACGGCGTCACCATCGTAGAACTCCCGGTCGATATGCACTCGATTAACGCCGCCTTCCCGAGCGGCAGTTCGTAGTAGGAACCGGAACTGGTCAGTGGTCTCGCTTTTATCCTCTACTAAGTCAAGTCCGAGCGCGAACCGGGCATCGACGTCCGTTACACAGAGGACTGCGAACAGCCATGCTGTGCCCTCTTTCGGATTTTCTATCAATTTTAGCTCCCCGTCTTCGCCGACCTTCTTCCCCTCGTATGCGACCCATGATGTGTCGAGCGCGTAGTTGTAATCACGATCGAAGAATCCATGCTCGGATGCAATCCGGATGAACCGACGGTTGATGTCGGTGAACATTCGGAGAATTTCTTGGGTATTCACGCTGCGAAGAAGCCGACTGACTTGCCCAGCGGTCGGAATCTCACTTGTCTCGTAGTACCAACTCGCGGTCGGCCTCGCCGAATTGAGTCCATGTGCATACGCACCCTGCGCGACAGCAGCGATTATCGCATCGACTGCGTGCCGCATATTCTCCGATCGGTTGAACGAGATTGGCTCCAATAGTTCATTGAGCAGAGAGTCCACCCAGTGACGAATCGCTGCCCGCTGCGTCGCCGCCGCGACTTCTCGCTCATCTACGGAGGTCGAGAAATCGAGACCCTGAGCTTTGAGAACACTCTCTGGAGTGTCAATCCCGCTGCGAACCACCGCGTGAACAGCGCGAGTAGCGGCGTCTCGAACGTTTTCTCTGTAGCCTTCCTTACAGAGTGTGTCGTGAGTTCGCCAGAAGGTAGATTGGTTCGGGATCGAACTGAAACCCAACCTCCGAGCGGTCACCTCTGCCTCTTTGAGATGCTCCACAAGCCGTGGATGCGAATCCAACGCCCACGCATCGTGCAGAAAAAGCGCCCGTAGTCGTCGTGGTTTTCCAGGAAGTTCATCGAGTGTCTCTTTACCGGGTGATTTCTGGAGTGACACCCCTTCAGCACGGAGGGCTCTCTCAGCAACTGCTAGGATTGCCTCGTCAAATTTCACTACGGACTCGCTGGACTGTTTCTCTGAGGAATCTTTCTCATCTTCGTTACCTGACGACCGGTGTGTCTCTGCGAACTGGACAGTGAGGTGGGCTTCGTGGAGCAGGTCTCCAACGTCTTTGACGGGATGTTCAAGTTCGACGTCCTGACCCCGTTGGGCAACAAGACCGTAGTCTCAGTACCTCACAAAGCATCCTCGGCTAGCTGTTTCTGCGGCCTGAGTTCTGTGTCGAAGCGGTTGTACTGACGGTCTCGACGAGAGAATTACGGACGGATCGACGGAGAGCTGTCGCTGTC
>Ga0136585_100151_pt1 | contig 26083 bp, 33 predicted proteins | sample AntDeeMetagen404_FD_181012 | JGI IMG/M metagenome (GOLD analysis project Ga0136585, IMG submission 181012) | Saline lake microbial communities from Deep lake, Antarctica - Metagenome #404 | ecosystem: Environmental > Aquatic > Non-marine Saline and Alkaline > Saline | place: Antarctica: Deep lake... | reverse complement strand
CGTCCATCCGTCCGTTTCTGGACGGCACGGACAAGACGGTGAAGCCTCGGGGTCGTACGGAAGACTTCGTCTTCCGTGATGACGAGACGCTTCGCGTCTCGAACCACTTGCCCCCGAGGTACTTCACCACCAGCGTCGCGCCTGGGGCTGCCACCCGGCTTACCTCACGAGCGATTGGTGCGGCGGCAGCGTTGGGGAGGACGTTGAACAGTGCGTGGGCGGTGACGACCCCCACCGAGTCGTCCGGCAACGGAATCTGGTGTAAATCGGCCTCAAGCAGCGTGACGCGGTCCTGTTCGCCAGTTTCCTTGGCGATTCGCTCGCGCACGTTGGCGGCGTGGCGGCGGTCCTTCGTAACGGCGTAGACGTGCTCAGCGCCGGCCGCCAGCAGGCCAGCAGTCATGTTCCCGATGCCGGCACCGGCTTCGAGACAGGTCTTGCCGGCCACGTCGCGGTCCGCGAGCGTGCGGGTGACGGTGTCGGGAACGGCCATACGCTGGGGTCTGGCCCAGGAGCGAAAAGTCGGTCGGCCCGTGGGCTTGAACGGCAACGACTTTCCCCTTCTGCGCGCGAGTAGCGTTATGTTACTCACCGTCTCCGGCCCGCCGGGCAGCGGGAAGAGCACCAACGCCGAGCTGCTCGCGGAGCGATTCGATCTCGAACACATCAGCGGCGGCGACATCTTTCGCGAACTTGCCGACGAGCGAGGCTACACCCCCGTGGAGTTCAACGAACTCGCCGAGGAGGAAGCACAGATCGACAAGGACCTCGACCGCCGACTGCGAAACGTCGCCGCCACGCAGGACGACGTGTTGCTCGAATCCCGGCTGGCTGGCTGGCTGGCTGCCGAACACGCCGACCTGCGGTTCTGGCTCGACGCCCCACTCGACGTTCGCGCCGAGCGCATCGCCGACCGAGAGGACAAAACGGTCGAAGAGGCCCGCGCCGTCACCGAGCGCCGCGAGCAGAGCGAGGCCAAGCGCTATCTGGAGCTCTACGATATCGATATCGAGGACCTCGGCATCTACGACGTGGTGATCAACACCTCGCGCTGGGGCGAGATGGTCGTTCCCGACCTGCTCGCCGAGGCCGTCGAGCAGTACGACGAGACCGCAGACGAAGGCAAATACCCCGTCGAGCGCGTCCGGTACGATCTACCGTGACGGGTGAGTCGCCGCTCCGTGCGCCGCCGGGCGAGCGCTCCGTCGAGGACCTCCTCCGCTTCGGCGTCGTCAATCTCGACAAGCCGGCCGGCCCCTCCGCCCACCAGGTCGCTGCGTGGGTCCGGGACCTCGCGAATCTCGAGCGCGCTGCCCACGCGGGCACGCTTGACCCGAAGGTAACGGGCTGTCTGCCGTCGCTGCTCGGCGACGCCACCCGACTGGCGCCCGTCTTTCTTGAAGGCGCCAAGGAGTACATCGCTGTGCTTGAACTCCACGGCCTCCCGCCGACGGATGTGGAAGCCACAATCGCGGAGTTCGAGACGGATCTCTACCAGAAACCACCCCGGAAGAGCGCCGTCACCCGCCGCCTGCGCTCTCGGGAGATCTACGACTTGGAGGTGCTGGAACTTGAAGAGCGCCAAGCGCTCCTGCACATTCGGTGTGAGAGCGGGACCTACATCCGGAAACTCTGTCACGACCTGGGGATGGCGCTGGGCACGGGGGGTCACATGGGTGCGCTGCGCCGGGTCGCGACGGATCCGTTCGATGACACCGACCTGGTCACGCTGCAAGACCTCGCTGACGGTCTCGCGTGGGCACGCGAAGACGGGTATGAGGAGTACCTCCGGGAGATCGTTTCGCCGGCTGAGCGCTCGATGGACCACCTTCCGGCGATCACCATCGCCCGGAACGCTGCCGAACAGGTGGCCCAGGGGGCACCCGTCTACGCGCCAGGCGTCGTGGAGACGGACGACGCGGCCGCGGCTCTCTCACCCGGTGCCGACGACTTGCTGGCCTGCTACACGCCCGACGGGAGTGCGGTCTGTCTCGGGGAGCTGGTCGGTGACCCCGACGCCGACGAGGGGGCGGTCGTGAGTCTGAAGCGGGTGTTAGTGTAGCCAGCCAGGCCGCGCGACCTGCGAGCGATGACGCCCGCTCCCACGGAGCGGCTGACGTGGCTGTGTCTCCGTTGACCTGGTTCCGAGGTCCGTAGCTTCTTGTCGGGGCCGGCACAGCCGCCTGCATGGAACTCGGCACCGCCAGCGCCGCCCCCGGTGAACTGGCTCGCGGCTCCTTCGACGTCACTGCTCTCCCGACAGGCACGCTGGAACAGCTCCCGGTCATCATCGCCAACGGCGAGGAAGATGGCCCAACACTCTGGATTACCGGTGGGGTCCACGGCGACGAGGTGACTGGCGTCGCCGTCGCACAGGACACAATGCGCGAGTCGCTTCCCCAGGAGATTTCGGGCGCTGTGGTCTGCGTCCCGGTCGTCAACCCAGCTGGCCTGCGGCGCAACGCCCGCCGGTCCTACTACGGCGACGACGATCCGAACCGGAAGTTCCCGGATCCCGAGAGCGACTCCTCTCGGCCGCCGGAGGTGCAGGAGCGAATTGACGAACGGCTCTACGACGCCATCGTTGACTCCGCCGACGCGCTGGTCGACTGCCACACTGCGGGTGTGAACTCCGTCCCCTTCGTCATTCGCGACCGGGTGCTCTACGGCGAGCGCCGGACTGAGGAGGAGGCTGCGGCACTCGCGGCGGAACTCGAGTCGCTGGTCGAAGCCTGCGGCCTGCCGCTGCTGACAGAGTATCCAGCCGAGGAGTACGTCGACCAGGGGCTCCAGCGCTCGACGGCTGGCGCGGTCTGTAACGCGGCCGGGATTCCGGCGTTCACGACGGAACTGGGCGGCCACAGCGTTGTCACGGACGATATCCGGGCTGCGGGGGTCGCCGGCAACTACGGCGTGATGGACGAACTGGGGATGCTCGAGGAGTGGCCCGAGGATGTCGATGATCCTGGCACGTTCGAGGCGCCGGTCGAGTTCCCGACGCGGCGCTTCAACGGCCCGCGAACCGAGACGGCTGGGCTGGTCCGCCACCGCGTCGAGGCTGGCGACGTTGTCGAGGAGGGCGAGGTGGTTGCGGACATCGTCACCGCGAACGGCGAGCACCTGGATACGATCGCCGCCGAAGACGACGGCTACGTTATCGGGCGCAACGAAGGGCTGGCGGTGTACGAGGGCGACTCGGTGCTCCGGATGGCGGTCCGGGACGACGGCAACCTGGTGGCGCTGCGGAACCCCGACGAGTAGGGGTCGGTGTTGTCGTCGCTGTTCTCGATACCGCTGTGGTCGGTACTAAGCTCAGGAACCACGGGGTGGCGAAGCGAAGCCCTTAATTGACGCAGGGCTCTGGGTTGACATACGGGACCGTAGGGTAGTGGTATCCTCTGCGGATGGGGTCCGTAGGACCTGAGTTCGAATCTCGGCGGTCCCATACTGATGTTCTGTGCTGTGCGGGAGATTGCTTCGGTGGCGATTCTTGGCGCTGTTCTCACAGACGCCGAGCGATTCGTTCACCTCCCCGAATTGTGTTGAGGCCGCTCACGAGGAGTGGGGGTCGTCGACTGCTGAGGAGCGCTGCCGGTACCTCACCTATCACGACCTCCGGCGGACCTGGGCGACCGCACTCGCCGACGCCGAGGGAGACCCGCTGCTTCGCGCTCGACTGGAGCGGCTGGGAAGAGTTAGAGACGTTCCTTGACCACTACAAGGGTGCGTACTCGCCGGCGGGGCAGCGCCGAATGCGTGACAAAGTGACCTGGCTGTAAGCTTACAGCCAGTTGTCGAGCACTTCCTGAGTGAACTGGTCACGGGATCCGTACGCCTCGATCACGTCCAGAACAGCGTTTGCCACGGCGTGCGCCGAGTGGCGCTGGTCGTGTAGGAGGATCATCCCCTCGTGGTCCGACGGTGGTATCGATGAGAAGTCGTTCACGTCAGAAGTGAGGATGACCAGTCGGTTGTCCACCGCATACGGCAGTACGTCAGGTATGTCCTTTGCACCCTTCAGAGCGCATCCTGCACGTGGACAGCGTCGTAGCCTTCCTTCCTTCCTTCCTGAGGAAGTCCTCGACATTCGGCTCCATGTTCTCATCGAGGAGGAAAGCCCACTCGTGTTCCGTCACTCTGGGGACACATTTTCAGGCCGGTCGATGCCCTCGCTGAACTCCTCTACCGCCGCCTCACGCTGTCGCCTGACTTCCTCCATCTCACGGGGGTGGTCGTGGTAGTACGCGAGCGCTCGGTAAACATCGGCCACGTCAAGATCGTGGCGGTCAGCAACCGTTTGCGGTTCCAGACCGCGTCCCTCGACGCGCTCATAGACCAGCAGCACGCCGATTCGCGTTCCTTCGATCCGAGGTTCGCCCCCGAGCACGTCCTCAGTCTTCACTATTCGAGCAGAGTTGCCCCCGTTCGACGACTGGATTTCGCTCATACCATCTTATATGCGTAGTACCATAGAAAGAGCTTCGCCCCGTTGCATCCGTACGCTCACCCAAAACCCTGCGTACTAACCGGGTAACGACCTCTGGCGGCTGAGGCGCCGGCGTCGGTCTCCTCGATTCAGCGCACACCTCGCCGTCCAGATACAGAGCACCCCACTGCGAGATTTCGTAGTGGTCGCCGTACTCTTGCTTCACGAGCCCGGCACGGCAGAGCAGCTCGCACAGTTGGACGATCTCGGCGCCGTCGACGTCGATGCTGAGGAGCCGGCCGCCGACCGAGACTGGTCGCTGAACGCTTCGAAAATCCCATCGTCGATGAGTTTTCATCTTGTTGCCTGTTCCCGCATCTATCTGTCCCGTACTGTACTCCCGTCCCTTGGTCTGATGGTTTTCAAGACCAACAACTCCCACCCTCCACTCCCCCATCCAAACACCTTAGTCTTGTAGCGTCACTTCGTCGTCTGAGAACCCGGCAACTTGAGATTGCGTGAGCTCGTAGGTGTCAGCGTTGTCCTCTGCCCACCCGAGTCGTCGCCGAATGCTCTGGGACAGCGAGTTACCGGGCCGGACGTGGGCCATGTTGTTGTCTATCTTCTCGATTGTTCCAACCTCGTCACCATCTCCGGTGACGACGGTCTTCCCTTCGTCGCTAGCTTCGAATTGTCGTGCCATAGCGTGTCACGATGGGCGCTCGGTGCGCCACATCGATTTGTATGACACCCCATCACCCCAATGTACTAATTTATCTACGCTCAGTATGTCCGCCTTATTGCATCCGATACTGTTGTAGAGTCGTCACCAGCCCACTCGTACCGGACCCACAGAGCCGTTCTGTGAGAAACCTACAGAGAGGGATCAAGCGGGTCGGACCCGCAGTTGGTGGCTACTCGTGCGGTACCGAGATGTTGTGCATCGGGCTCTCACACTCGGGGCAGCTGGCCGGGTTGCTCTCTGCGCTGACGCGGTAGACAGGATTCACATTCGTACTGCGGCGTTGCGGTCGTATTCGATGTGGCGTGTTGGATCATCACAATCACCACGCGGCCGAGCGGGTTTGTAAACACTCCCCTATTACTCCGTAATCGCGTATCAAGGCCTCAAACGCGTGGTTTCGGAATCCTCGGTCTGTTCCACCCTCGCGAAACGATTTTGTCCAGACAGCTACATTGGTACGTGTGACCACTCAGGAACCCTCAAGGGCGTACGTTCGGCGCGCGGGCGGCGGCGGTGCTGCACTGGTGCGCGCGCTGGCGTCCCAGGTCCACCCCGTGTTCATGCTGCCGCCGCTGGCCTGCTCCCTGTTCGGGGCGGCGCTGGCGGGGCCGTTCGTCCCACGAGTGGCGCTGCTACACGCCGTCGCCGTCTTCGCCGCCGTCTACACCGCCCACGTCAAAGACGGCTACGTGGATTTCCACCAGCGGGGAGAGGACGACGACCACCCGCTGACCGCGCTGGGCTGTCGCCGCGCGCTCGCCGCCTCGACGACACTGTTTGCTGGTTCACTCCTGGGCGTCTGGCTGTTCGCGGGGCCGCTCGCAGCCGCCCTGACGCTGCCGACTTGGATTATCGCCTATCTCCACGCACCGCAGTTGGACATGACCCCGGTGGGGGCGACGATGGGCTACCCGCTCGGCGTCTCGCTTGCGCTGTTGGGCGGTTTCGCCAGCCAGACCGGGGAACTCGCCCCCGTCCCGCTGGCGTTCGCGCTGATTCTGCTGGTGCTGTTGACGGGCATCAAACTCGTCGACGACGGGACCGACGTTGCGTACGACCGCTCCATCGACAAGCGGACCCCTGCGGTGCTGTTCGGCCTGGAGACGGTGCGGCGCGGCGCGTACGCGCTGATGGGGCTCGCGCTCTTTCTCACGCTGGCGCTGACCATCGACGGGGTCTTCCCGCGCAGCGCCGCACTCGCGCCACCGGTGTTCGGTGTCGTCGCCGTCTACGCCAGCCGCGGGGACGACTCGCTGGCGACGAAGCTGCTGGTACGAGCCTCCTACCTCTTTCTCGCGACGTTGGTCGTGGCGGTCTGGTTCGACCCACTAGCAGCGGCTCCGCTGCCGGATATCACGGTACTCGGCCCCTACACCTATCTCGCGACGGAGGTCCTGTTCGGGAGTGTCGCGTTCGCGGCGCTGGCCAGGGTCGGCGCCGTCAGGCGGGCACTCACCACCGTCGCGCTGCTCTACCCCGTCGCGTATCTCTGGGACTGGTACACCCTCGAGGTGGGGGTGTTCAGCATCCCGATGCGGACGGGGGTGGAACTACTGGGTATCCCGCTCGAGGAGCACCTGTTCATCGTCGTCATTCCGGCGTTCGTGCTGGCCATTCATGAGACGCTCGCAGCTCGCCGTGGGACGCGGGGGGTTTGATGGTACCACGGCGTGTAGGAACCCTATGAGCACAGAAGAGGCAACTGAACACTGCTACGCAGAAATCTTCTCCCACCTCGACTCGGAGGAGCGGGCGACGGTCTCGGAGGCGGCGGCGCTGCTCGCAAGCACCGCCGACCGCATCGCTCAGGTCGAACACGACGGGGGTGCGGAGGGGATGGCCGTCGAACTCCGGCGGATCGCCGACGAGCAGGCGCGTATCGAGGAACTCGCGCTGCCGACTGACTCTTACTGACCGGCGTCAGGTCACTGCCCGTCCACCCACGCCCGAGCGAGCGGTGCAACTGCCGACCGGAACGCTGCTGGCTCGAGTTGCACCCGCCCGGCCGCGAGGCACGCGTGATGCTCCCGAGCCACGCCTTCCACCACGCGGTCCAGCAGCGCGTCGACGGTTACGGCCCAGCCGCGCTCGCGGAGTGATTCTGCGACGGCCTGGAACCGCTCGAGTGTGGCGAACCGCTCGGCGAGCGCTTCGGCCGTCGCGTCCAGTGGTTCTGGGCTTCGTTCTGGCCCCGAGTCCGCCGTCAGGTCGGGGTTCAAGAGCACTGCACGACCGCCGCGTTTGTTGTGAATCAGGACGCCAGCGACGGGACCGTCGCGCCACGCCGAGTCGGGAAACGCATAGCGCGACGGCTGGAAATCACGCGCCCGACGCTCGCGCTCGAGGGCGGGTGCGGGGTGGAGGTCGAGGCGTTCGAAGATGGCCTCAGTGGCGTCGGGCGGCCGATAGCCGTCCTCGTCCCGGATTTCGGTGCCGAGGAACGGCGGCAGCCGGTCCCAGTCGTAGATAACGCCTTCGTTGCGGGTGGCGACGCCGAAGAATGTGACTGCAGTCGGGTCCTCGACGGCCGTCCGCAGCGCCTCACGGTCGAACTGCTCGCGGACGTGCCGGACGGCCGCCTGCACGGAGAGCGGTAGTTCATCGGCATCGCTGTACGCACGGTGTGCGTCGCCGAACGTGAGCAAGCCAGAGTCCTGGAGTTCGAACCGCAGCGGCGCGCCCTCGACCAACTCCAGCAGCCAGAGATGCCCCTCCTCGAGCATCTCTGGGGCGTCCATCGCATCGGGGCGTTCCGGGAACGGCTTCACGAGTAGCTACTCCTCGTGGTTGTGCTCGTGCTCGTGCTCATGCTCGTCGTGGCCGTCTTCGCCCTCGTCCCGGCTCGCCAGCCCGCGCAGGTGACCCGCGGTCTCGACCACTAACGCTGCACCCAGCGTGGCGGCATTCTCGCTCCCCGGGAGACAGAAGACTGGGGTTCCGTTTGCGATACCGGCGGTGGACCGTGTCGCGACGATCATGGCCCCGACCTCCTCGTAGGAGCGCTGCCGGAACAGTTCGCCGAACCCGGGCAGTTCCTTCTCGAACAGCCGGCTGGCGGCTTCGACCGTCACGTCGTCGGGGGTCACGCCCGTTCCGCCCGTGGTGACGAGGGTGTCTACGTCCCCTCGCCCAACGAGGTTGGAGACCGTCCCCTGTACCGTGTCGTGGTCGTCGCGAACCAGCTCGCGAGTCGCGAGGCTGTGGCCCGCTTCTTCGAGGGCCGCGGCGATGGCGTCGCCGGCGGGGTCGTCGTCGAGGCTACGCGAGGTGGAGACCGTGAGAACGGCGACGCTGAGTTCGTGCACGTCGTGGTCGTGGTGGTCATGGGTGCCCGGCTCGTCGTGGTCGTGGTGACTATCGTCCGCGTGGCTCCCGCGGCCGTCGTCGCTCGTGTCGGGGTCGTGTTTGTGTTCGGCGTGGTCGTGGCCGTCGTCAGTCATGGCTCGGAGTGGGGCCTCGGGGTACAAAACCCCCGCCGCTCGCCAACCGTTTTATTGGGGCCCACCCAACCCTGAGCTATGAAAGCCGTTCAGTTCACTGGCCACGGCGGACGCGACGTCATTGAATACGGCGAACGCCCCGAGCCGACACCCGGCCCTGACGAGGTGCACGTCGACGTGAAGGCGGCCGCCCTGAACCACCTCGACATCTGGGCCCGGCGCGGGATGCCCGGGCTGAACCTGGAGATGCCCCACGTCCCCGGCAGCGACGCGGCGGGCGTCGTCGTCGACACGGGCGAGGAAGTCACCCGCTTCGAAGCTGGCGACCACGTTGCCGTCTCGGCAGGGGTCTCCTGTGGCGCCTGTGAGTTCTGTCGCGACGGCGAGGCGTCGATGTGCGTGCGCTACCAGGTGCTCGGCGAGCATCTCCCGGGCGTCCATGCTGAGTCCATCACCGTCCCGGAGGCGAACCTCGTCCCCGTGCCGGATGGCGTTCCGTGGGAGGTTGCTGGCTCCGCCTCGCTGGTCTTCCAGACGGCGTGGCGAATGCTCGTCAGCCGGGCGGAGCTCTCGCCGACTGACTCGGTGTTGGTGCTCGGCGCCTCCGGCGGCGTGGGCCACGCGGCGGTCCAGATCGCTGACCATGTGGGCGGCGAGGTGTACGCCACCGCCTCCAGCGAGGAGAAACTCGGCTACGCCGCCGACCTCGGTGCCGACCACGTCATCGACTACACCGAGCACGACTACGCCGCGGAGATACGTGAACACACGGGCAAGCGCGGCGTTGACGTGGTGGTCGACCACATCGCTGGGGAGTCCTGGTCTGACTCGCTGGGCTCGCTGGCGAAAGGTGGGAAACTGGTCACCTGCGGCGCCACCGCCGGCGGCAACCCACACACTGACGTGAACCGCATCTTCTGGAACCAGCTCTCGGTGCTCGGGTCGACGATGGCCACGCCGGGGGAGGCGGACGACGTGCTCTCGCTGGTCTGGGACGGAACGTTCGAGCCCCAAATCCGGGAGGTGCTCCCCATGTCGGAGGCCGCCCGCGCCCACGAACTGCTGGAGAACCGAGAGGGCTTTGGGAAAGTGGTGCTAAAACCGGATAGTGAGCTCTGACACCGACGGCTACGTCCACACGCCCGAGTACGCAGATGCTGCAGATTCTGCGGCGGCCGAGCGGGCCGAGGACGACGAGCCGTCCGCTGCCGCCGAGCGCCAGGGGACGGTGCTCCTCGTCGCCGTGGTGCTCGCGACGCTGGTGATTCCGGGGGTTATCTATCTCTACCCGGCGCTGCTGGCCGACCGCGTGCCGTTTCTGGTGGCGATGCTAGTGCTACCGTTTATCCCGGCGCTGCTGCTCGGGATCGTCGCCGTGTGGTCGATGAATGAGTAGGGCGACTCGCGCGTTGGGCCCGGCCGTCGTGTGGCCGCGTCGGCCCGCTCTCTGGGAGCGCCGACTTTCCTGTCGCTGTCGGAACGAGGAGTATCTCCTGGCCCGCACACACGACCGGGAGCGGGGCTGCCGCACTCGTCTGGCACCGGACGGTGTCGGTTCCGTGAAAGAGTATATCCCTGTGGGACGAGTCCGGTCACTCGAGCCAGATGAGTATCGTTACCGAGGCAGACGTGTTCGACGTGCTCGAGGAACTCCTCTTCGTCTTCGACGAGACGGGCCAGTTCGTCGACTGGAACCGGGCGACCGCCCACGTGACCGGCTACTCGGAGGCGGAACTGGCGACGATGACGCCGGTCGACTTCTTCGAGGGTGACGACACCGAGCGACTGTCCGGGGCGATCTCGGAGCTGCTGGAGACGGGAAGCGCCACCGTGGAGGCCGAGCTCGTCACGGCCGACGGTGACCGCATCCCCTACGAGTTCCGCGCACACCGGCTCGAGACCGGCGACGACACCGCGAGGTACGCGGGCATCGGACGGGACATCAGCGAGCGCAAGCAAGTCGAACGCGAGCGCCGCGAGATGCTCGACCGGATGCGGGACGCCCTCCTCTCGCTCGACGCGGACTGGTGTATCACCTACACCAACGAGCGCGGGGCGGACGTGCTGTCGAACGCGATAGGGCGCGACCTGACGCCCGAGGAACTGGAGGGCCGGTACATTTGGGAGGAGATCCCGGAGGCCGTCGACACGACGTTCTACGAGAAGTACCACGAGGCGGTGGCGACCCAGGAGACGGTCACGTTCGAGGAGTACTACGAGCCGCTAGACACGTGGTTCGACGTGCGGGCGTTCCCCTCGGAAACCGGGCTGTCCGTGTACTTCTCGGACGTGACCGAACGCCACCGGCAGCGCAAGGCGCTGGGGGCCCGGGAACGCGTGCTCCACGAGATGTACGCCATCGTCGCGGACCGGGAGCGAACGTTCCACCAGCAGGTCGAAGCGCTCCTCGCGCTCGGCCGGGCGGAGCTGGGGGTCGCCTACGGCACCCTCTCCCGGATCGACGGCGAGGAGTACACGTTCGAGATCGTCGACGCCGCCGACGACAGTATCCAGGCGGGCGACGCGGTGCCGCTCTCGGCGACCAACTGCGAGGTCGCCGCCAGCACCGAACAGACGCTCGTGCTCGCGGACGTCGCGCGCGACGCCCCCGCGGAGACCGACCGCGCCGGCTACGCGGAGTGGGGCATCTCCTGTTACATCGGCACCCCAGTCTACGTCGAGGACGAGGTCTACGGCACGTTCTGTTTCTACGACACCGAGCCGCGGGGCGACCGGTTCACGGAGTGGGAGGTCACGCTGGTCGACCTGATGAGCCAGTGGGTGAACAACGAACTCCAGCGCCAGCGCTCCAACAAGCGCCTCGCCCGCCAGAACGAGAAGCTCGAACAGTTCGCCTCCATCGTCTCCCACGACCTGCGCAACCCGCTGAACGTGTTGCAGGGTCGGCTCCAGCTCGCCGAAGAGACGGGCGACGCCGAGGAGTTCGACCACTGTCGGGCAGCCATCGAGCGGATGACGACGCTCATCGACGACATCCTCTCGCTGGCGCGGGCGGGCGCCGTCATCGACGAGACCGAGCCCGTCGACCTCGCGTCGCTCGCCGAGGCGTGCTGGGCGAACGTCGCGGTGGGCGAGGCCACGCTCCGTGTCGACGCCGAGGGGACGGTCCGGGCCGACCGGTCGCGGCTCCAGCAACTGCTGGAGAACCTGCTGCGCAACGCCGTCGAGCACGGCTCCGAGGACGAGGACGCAACCGTGACCGTCACCGTCGGCGACCTGCCCGGCGGGTTCTACGTCGCGGACGACGGCCGGGGGATCCCCGCCGAGGACCGGGAACAGGTGTTCGAAAGCGGCTACACGACGGCGACCGGAACGGGCCTCGGCCTCGCGATGGTCAAGGAGATCGCCGACGCCCACGGCTGGGCGGTCGCGGTCACAGCGGGCGAGGAGGGCGGCGCCCGGTTCGAGTTCACGGACGTCCGGCTCGAGTGACGCGCTACCGCTCCATCCCGACCCCGCCATCGTCGATGGCGTTGCCGTTGCGGTCCCGGCGCATCGCGATTTCGAACCACGGACAGAGGGTGAGCTGGCGGTACCACTTGGGGTTCTCCTGCAGCAGTTCGTAGTCCACCCAGAGCAGGCCCTCGATCTCCTCGGTGTCCGGATCGAGCGTGGTGTCCTCCAGTGTGACCTTCAGCACCGCACAGACCTCCCACTCCAATCCCTTGTTCTCCCAGTGAGCCTTGTACTCGAAGCGGTCGGTCACCCGTAGGTCGTCGTACTGGTCGGGGGTGACACCGAGTTCCTCCTCGAGTCGCTGTTCGGTGGCTTCGACCTGGCTCTGGCCCTGAATCGGGTGGGAGGCGACGGTACCGTCCCAGCAGGTGCCCCAAAGGCGCTTGCCGGCTGCGCGCTGGCCGAGCAGGATGCGGCCAGCTCCGTCGAAGACGAGTGCTGTGAACGCGCGGTGGCGCTGGCCGTCGCCAGTGTGGGCGTCGAGGCGGTTGGCGAGCCCCTCGTCTCGGTCGTGTTCGTCGACGGTGATGACCTGCTGACCGGCGTTGGAGTGGCGTTCACTCCTGGCCGCGCTACTCGGGCTGTCGGCGTTCTCGCTGCTCATGAGCGGGTAGTTGGCGACCACGAATAAGGACGCTTCGGTGCCCGACGGGGCGGCTCAGGTACCGAGCTTCTCTTCCAGAATCAGGCGCGTGGTGCTGTTTTCGACCTCCTCCTGCTCGCGTGCGCGGCTGATGAGTTCGTTGACCGCGCGGGTGTCGACACAGTCCACAACTAGCACGATGTCGTCCTCGCCGGAGACCTGCCAGACGAAATCCACCTCCTCCCACTCCGCGAGCCGCTCGCCAACTTCGTCGGTGTTGACGTCCATCGCGACCGAAATCTCGATCATCGCCTTCACGTTCCCCGTTCGGGTCGTCACCGTGAAGCGCTCGATGACCCCGTCCTCGACCATCCCCTCGACGCGGTTACGCACTGTCCCCTCGCTGGTGCCGACCCGTTCGGCGATCTCGGTGTAGGGGGTCCGGGCGTCCCGCCGGAGGATGCTCAGAATCTCGCGGTCGAGTTCGTCCATACACGCTGTTGCCACTCATCCACCATACCGGTTACGAATTTCGTAAGAAAACTTCGAACGACACAGTTATTAGCCAACACACGTTCGTTTATCGTAATGAGCGCGTACATCGCGCTGGCCGACGGACGTGTCGTTGCGGGACAGTCGCGTGCCCCCGGCACGGGGCGGGGGGAACTTGTCTTCACTACCGCCTACACGGGCTACGAGGAGAGCCTGACCGACCCCTCCTACGCCGAACAGGTACTGACCTTCTCCTACCCCCTCATCGGGAACTACGGGGTGCGTGAGGAGCGCTTCGAATCCGACTCGGTCCAGCCCCGTGTCGCCATCGCACGGGAGTTCACCGACGACGTCGCCGACTGGCTGACGGAGGCCGGCGTCCCGGCCGTCGACGGCGTCGACACGCGTGACATCGTCACCGCGGTCCGCGAGGAAGGAGCCATGCGCTGTGGTGTCGCCGCCGGGCCGGACGCCACGCCCGAGCAGGCCCGCGACCAACTTGCGCAGGCCGTCGAGATGAGCGACCACGTCGATATCGGCGCAAGCGTGAGCGTCTCGGAGCCAGCTCACTATCCCGGCACCGGCCCATGCGTCGCCCTGATCGACTGCGGCGCGAAGAAATCCATCATCGACACACTGAGCGCGCGCGGCGCCGACGTTCACGTGCTGCCCTACGACACGACGCCCGAAACGGTCGCGGACGTAGAGCCTGACGTGGTTTTTGTCTCCAACGGGCCGGGTGACCCGGCTAACTTCACAGCCGCCGGCGAGGTTGCTGAACAGTTCGCGGGTGAGACGCCGCTGGCGGGCATCTGCCTCGGCCAGCAGGTCGTTGCCCGTGCACTGGGTGGCGAGACCGAGAAGATGGAGTTCGGGCACCGCGGCCTGAATCAGCCGGTGCGTGACCTGGAGACCGACCGTGTGGTGATGACGACCCAGAACCACGGCTACAGTGTGGCAGATCCGGGCGACCTCGCGGTGACGCAGGTCAACGTCAACGACGGCACGGCGGAGGGGTTGGCGGGCGTCGATATCGACTGCATCACCCGCCAGTACCACCCTGAAGCGAACCCTGGCCCCCACGATTCGCTCTCCTTCTTCGACGACGTGCTCGCGATGGCCACCGGCACGGATACGCCGCCGGTCTCGGCCGACTGAGCGCCGGTCTGCTGAATCACTCCGCCGCTCGCGCTTGGTGATATGCTTTTCAGGATACGCTTTAGTCACCAGCGACGCTACTCGTTCCCATGGCCGAACACGAGACCGTTCCCGACGGTTACGTCGCCGTCGCCGACGCCGAGACGCTCCGCGAGGAGGGTCGGACAGTGACCGCTGCCGAGGGGACACCGGTCGCGGTTTTCTTCCACGAGGGCGAGTTCCGCGCGGTGAACAACCGCTGCCCGCATATGGGGTTCCCGCTCTCGGAGGGGAGCGTCGAGGAGGGTGTCCTCACCTGCCACTGGCACCACGCACGCTTCGAACTCTCCTATGGGGACACGTTCGACCCGTGGGCAGACGACGTGGAGAGCTACCCGCTGGAGGTCGTCGACGGAACGGTGTATATCGACCCGAACCCGCCACGTGAAGAGCCGCCCGCAGCCCACTGGGCCCAGCGGCTGGAGGACGGCCTCGAACAGAGCCTCAGACTCGTGCTCGCGAAAGCCGCCGTCGGGCTGTTCGACGCTGGTGTGAGCCCCGTCGAGCCGTTCGAGACGGCGGTGGTCTTCGGCACCAAATACCGCGAGGGCGGTTGGAGCTCCGGGCTGACTATCCTGACCGCGCTGCTAAACCGGATGGACGACCTCACGAAGCAGGACCGCCAGCGAGCGCTCTATCAGGGGCTGGTGCAGGTCGCGAGTGACTGTGCCGACCAGCCGCCGAAGTTCGATCAGGCGGCGTTCGAGGCAACCAACGTGCCCGTCGAGCGGTTGGAGTCGTGGTTCCGGGAGAACGTGGAGGTGCGTGACGCCGACGGCGCCGAACGGGTGCTGCGGACCGCTGTCGCCTCGGACTGTACGCCCGAACAGCTGACAGAGATGCTGACCGCCGCCGCGACGGACCACCGCTATCTCGACACCGGCCACCGGTTCGACCACCTCAACAAGGCAACGGAGGCGCTGGATCACATGGGCTGGGACCATCCCGAGACGGCTGACGTGCTCGCCTCACTGGTCCGCGGCCTCGCGAGTGCCGAGCGCAGCGAGGAGCTTTCCTCCTGGCGCCAGCCCTACGACTGGCAGCCCGCAGCGCGGATTCCTTCGACCGGCTCTCGGAGATGGTCGCCGCGGGCGAGGAGAAGGAGTGGACCGAGCCCGATGATTTCACCGACCGCCTGCACAGCGACGACCCGGAGGCGATGTACGAGACGCTCGACGAGGCTGTCCGCTCGGGTGCAACTGTCGAGGAACTCGCACGGGCGGTCGCGTTCGGGGCGGGCAAGCGCGTCGCGAAGTTCTCGGTCGCTAACGAGTTCAGCGACTGGAACACCGTCCACCACACGTTCACGTTCGCGAATGCGGTCCACCGCGCGGCCCAACGCGCGCCCTCGACAGAACTCTACCGCGGCGTCTACGACGCGGCGACGAACGTCTACCTCGACCGCTTCCTCAACATGCCGCCGGCGCCTGAGCCAGCGATCGACGAGACGGCTGCGCTTGATGAGGAGATACAGGGGCTGCGCCACTGCTTCGAGATGGAGGGCGAACTGAACGCCGCGGGTGCCCACGCCGCGAACTTCCTCGACGCCGGTGGCGACCCCGCGCGGCTGAAAGCGGAACTCTCGAACGCGCTGCTCCAGGAGGATACAGGCTTTCACACGTTTCAGGCGCTAGAGGCTGGATTGCGCCAGTTCGACCTGCGCGAGGACCCTGCTGAACGCCGGGTGCTCGCGACGGCGGTGGCGCGCTATCTCGCGGCGCACTACCCGACCCGGCGGGAGCGCGAGCAGACGTTCAGTATCGCCTCGCGACTCCACCGTGGCGAACGAATCCACGAGGGTAGTGACGAGGCCGCTGCCGACGACTGAGGTCTCGTGTTGTCGATTCGGCCCTCCACCTTGCCGTGGCTCGTTTGCTGCGTCGTGGGTCGGTTGACCGTCGTCGAATACACCTGTGTCGTGGGTCGGTTGACCGTCGTCGAATACACCTGTGTCGTGGGTCGGTTGACCGTCGTCGAATACACCTGTGTCGTGGGTCGGCTGACCGTCGCCGACCCACACCTGCGACGCTATTTTGGCGCTCCACTACCTCGAACCGACTATGGTCGCACTTATCGAGGTGCTCCTCGGCGTCTTCCTCGCCGGGGTGGTGTTGCTCGAACTCACGGGGAAGACGGACTTCCTCGGCCGGCGCAAGCGCCAGCGGCTCATCGAGACCGTGGAGAACGAACGGGCCGATGAGCCGGAAAACGACGACGAACGGCCGTTCTGAGCCGTAGCTCCGCGCAACTCTTTTCCGGACGGTTCACGTCTGTACCGTATGACCTACGACGCAGTCGTCTTCGACAACGACGGCGTCCTCGTGGACACCACGGAGTACGACGTGCTCCATGAGGCGGCCTGGCGTGCGTTCGAGGAGGTGGGGGTGCAGAACCCCGAACCGGCCCACGTGGAGGAGATTGTCGTCGGTGTCACCCCGGAGTCGCTCGCGGTGGTCTGTGACACCTACAACCTCTCCGTCGAGGCGTTCTGGGAGGTTCGAGACCGGACCTCTCACGAGGCACAGCGCAGACACGTCCACGCCGGCGGCAAACCGCTGTTCGAAGACGTTCCGACGCTTGCGGACCTCGACATCCCGATGGGAGTCGTCAGTTCGAACCAACAGGAGACGGTGGATTTCTTGCTCGAACATTTCGGCGTCTCGGAGCTGTTCGACACTGCCTACGGCCGCCAGCCGACGATGGCGGACCTCCGTCGCAAGAAGCCCGACCCACACTTCCTCGAGCAGGCACTCGCCGATTTGGACGCGGAAGACGCGCTCTACGTGGGTGACCGGGAGAGCGACATCACCGCGGCCGTGAACGCCGGCATCGACTCGGCGTTCATCCGCCGACCCCACCGGGAGTACCACGATCTGTCAGTCCGGCCGACGCACGAAGTTGACGATCTGCACGACGTGCGTGCGCTCTGTCGGTAATTCGGTTCGGAGATTGATTCAGTTTCTCGAGATCTGTAGTGGTGGCTGCGGAGAGTTCCGCTACCGCATCCGCCACCAACACCGCGGAGTTCCCATGACCCAGGATGAACTGCACCGTCTCCGCTGCCTCAGGCCTCCCCAGCCGATTCGCTCGCTTGCGCTCGCTCATCCCTCACGCTGAGGCGCCGCCGACGCGGCGCCCGCTTCGCGCCGACAGCCGCTGCAGTGCGGTAGCGTTGGACGCTCGCAGTCGCCAATTTTTGGCGACCGCGTGGGGAGGATGCGGGGAAGACCATCGTGGGGCTGGGCGGGTCCTCCGAGGCCGAGGGAACTCCGCGGTACTGTTCGCGGACGCGGAAACAGTGCTATAGCCATCACAGAATCGGCGGAATCGTTAGGAAGCCAGACCACCTATCAACGCTGATGAGCGAACCCGAAACCAAGAAATCCGACGCCGAATGGCGCGAGGAACTCTCCGACGAGGAGTACGAGATTCTCCGGAACCGCGGCACTGAGGCACGCTTCAGTGGCGAGCACGTCGACCGCGACGACGACGGCGTCTACAACTGCAAAGGCTGTGGCGAGGTGCTGTTCGAGTCCGAAACCAAGTACGACTCTAGCTGTGGCTGGCCCAGCTTCTACGCTGCCGAGAACGACGCCGTCGAGACAAAACAGGACGACAGCCACGGCATGTCCCGCATCGAAGTCGTCTGTGCCAACTGTGAGGGCCACCTCGGCCACGTGTTCGATGACGGGCCTCAGCCCACAGGCAAGCGGTTCTGCATCAACTCCGTGGCGCTGGAGTTCGACGACGAGTAGCAACCCTGGCCACGTCTTCGACGATCCCCACCGAGGAGAACCGCTGGCAATGACTGAGCCGACGCTGCTGGTCACCCACACCGTTCCGCCCGAAACTACCGAGGGGCTGCTCGCGGCGCTCCGCGACGAACTCCCGAACGCTGAGATTCTGACAGCGGCGACCCCCGAGGAGACCGAAGCGCTACTCGACCGGGCTGACGCGCTGGTCACCGGGCGCCTCGACGCCAAGACGGTCGAGAACGGCGAGTTCGAGTGGGTGCAGGCGCTCTCAGCCGGCGTCGACAACTACCCGCATGACGCGCTTGCGGAGGCGGGCGTGACCCTCACGAACGCCTCCGGGGTCCACGCCGAACCCATCGGCGAGCAGGTGCTGGGGGCGATGCTCAGTTTCGAGCGCCGATTCATCGAGTCCCAGCGCAACAAGGAGCGAAACAGCTGGGAGCGCGTGGAAGGCGGCGAACTCAACGGCAAAACGCTCGGAATCGTCGGCGTTGGTGCCATCGGCAGCCGCGTCGCCGAACTCGGCTCCGCGTTCGGGATGGCGGTGCTGGGAACCAAACGCGACCCGGAGACGATGCCCGAGGCCGTCGACGAGGCGTTTGGCGCGGACGGCTACACCGAACTCTGCCGCCGGGCGGACTACCTCGTGCTCGCATGCCCTCTGACCGACGAGACCGAGGGGCTCATCGGCGCGCCGGAGTTCCGGCTGCTCGACTCCGAGGCCGTGCTAGTCAACATTGCCCGCGGCGCCGTCTGTGACGAGGAGGCCCTGACTCGTGCGCTCCAGTACAAACAGATTCGCGGCGCTGCCCTCGACGTATTCGAGACCGAACCCCTCCCCGCTGATTCGCCGCTATGGGACCTCTCGAACGTACTACTCACACCCCACATGGCCGGCTCGACCACGAAGAAGGACGAACGGTGGGCCGACATCATCGGCGAGAACTACCGCCGGTTCGACACCAACGAGGCGTACGTCAACCGCGTCAAGTAAACTACCCCACCCTACTCCCTCGGCGCATACGCGCCTCGGTCCTTGAGGGTGGGGCCACCGTCGGAGCAAGCTCCGACGAGGCCTCGAAAGGCTCCGCCTTTCGGTGGCTTTGATGTGGACTCCCGGCAATCAGTCTCCGGCAATAGGCTGGTGACTCTCACCGTTCAACGTCCCACCATTTATACGCAGGTCTACTTCTGCGTCTCCGCTCCCCGACTTGGGCGAGGAACGGAGTTTGTGGATTCGCTTTCGAGCGTACCGTAGCCCGATGTTCTTCGCACCGTTGTAGTCAGCGTTCACTTCGTACCCGCACTTCTGGCACTCAAAGTGTTCTCCGTGACGGTTATCGTCGTGCGTGAACCCACAATCCATTCGAGAACAGCGTTGGGACGTGTGGTTCGGCTCGACCTGTTCCACGGAAACACCCTGTTCAGGAGCCTTGTAGGAGACGTACTCGAAGAGGCGTCGGAACGCCCACACATGGTGCCACTTCGCCTGTGGAAGCCGCTCTCGGATGTCGGTTAAGTCCTCGAACACAATAACGTCGCAGTCGTGTTCAACGGCCTCCGAGACGAGTTCGTTGGCGACTGTGTGGATGTACTGTTTCCGCCACGCTTCTTCGCGCTTGCCGAGGCGAAGCAGGGCGTTGTGGGCGGCTTGCGTGCCGCGCTGTTGCATCTCTCCACGTCGCTTCTCAAACTCGCCACACCAGTGGTCGTACTCGTCTCCTTGCCAGAATGTGGCGGTTGAGGAGACGGCCAACGAGTTGACGCCGAGGTCGATACCGAGGACCGTTTGGTCGGGGTGCCCGGTATCTGCCGGAACCTCACCGTCGTCGTTAATCCGTTGAGTCGAGATGTTGAGGTAGAACTCGTCGGTTACCGCGTCATACCGAAGGGTTACTCTCGCGGAACTCGTAGTCCTCGGAGAGTACGTACCGCTCGTAGGGTGTCGGACTGTCTGCCGGAAGAGTGAACGAGGATTCGACCCGCCCCTCAACAGTTGCCAGCGACACCTTGTTTCGGTAGAATGTCGCGCTTCGCATGTCGTAGTCAATCGTTTCAGCGGTGAACGTCGGACACGAGATGTGCTGTCCTTTCTTCCATCGTTCGACAACGCCTTTGACAGCTTCGACGGCGCGTCGGATAGCGGCTTGGACGAGTTGTGCCTGCAACTCCGTTTCCTTTCGGAGTTCGGAGTAGAGTGCGTCCCGCACTGTTCGTTTGTTGGTTTTGCACTCAGTGTATGAGGTGTTGGACCAACAGTAGTCGGCGGTTCGGTTCGCGCAGTACAGGTATTGCTCGGCGGTTCGGTGGAGCGCGTCGCGTTGCTCGTCGGAAACGGCGAGTTTCACGACGGCGGTTCGACGCACGTCCATACTTCAGAGAGAACCCGACGGTACTTATGCGTTCGGGAGTCGGTTGGTCGTAGCGTGCCGGTTCCGTCGTACCATGTCGGTTTCTGCTCACGGGCCGCAGGCCCGTTCGCACGGTCAGAGGGACCTTTGGTCCCTCGTATCCTCTCCTGCCTACTCGCTCCCTTCAGTCGCTCCTTGAGGCCGGAGGCTCCACCTTGCATTACGCTGAGCCGCTGCCGATCGTTCGCCGTCGGGTTCTCCAACTCGGGCGATTCCGGGCCACTCTGCCGGGCGAACGATTTAGGCCAGTAGCGCACCTACGAGTGGGTATGAGCACCGCAACCCGGGTCATCGTCTCCCACCCCGAGGTGCTGAGTGCGTGGGGTCGTGACCAACTCACGGCGGACCGGTACGTAAACTATCTCCGGAAGACCATCGGGGCCGTTGAGGCTGGCGACGAGTTTGAGGAGTTCGTCGACGTTGGCTGCTGTGGCGACGCGATGGATATCCCGCTCCGCATCGAGTCGATCAACGGCGACGAAGTGGGCCAGGAGACGAAAATCGAGTTTACGACTCGCGAGGTGTCGATGGAGGGCGGGTGGTTGGTGCAAAGTCAGGCGACCGGCACCGAACAGCCGGACGCGTAGAGTCAGGCGGCCGGCACCGAACAGCTGGACGTGTAAGCAGAAGAAAGCGGCAGCGAGTACGCCGATTACGGCAAGTACCGAACGCTGACGATTCCCGGTTCGGAACGAATCTCCACGCGATTCACGCCGAGCCGTGCCGCTCGCGACAGCGTTGCCTCGCGGTCGGAAAGCACGTCCTCGACGGCGGCCTCGGTCTCAGCTTCGGGAACGTTGATGACGTGAATCTCGCCAATGCCAGCGCGTTCGGTGCGGGTGAGATCGCCAACCGCCTGCTCGGCGGCAATTTCTCGTTCCTGGGTGGTCGGTGGCTCCCGGCTCTCGTGCAGTCGAAGCGACCGCCGCTCGTGGAGCTCGACGAGTTCGACGGTCAGTTCCAGCGGGGGCTCCGGGGCGACGACGCCCTCGACGGCATCGTCTTCCTCCACGCCTGGGTTTGAAGAGAGGGTGTGGACCTGCCCGCTTTCGACGTCTTTCAGCACCGCGCTGTCCTCGTCGGCGTGGGTGACGAGGAAGGTGCCCTCGCTCGCGCCGTCGATGTCGCTCATACCCGAACTGGGCGCTGGAGGGGTTTCCGGATTTCGCTCTGTTCGCCGATGCAGCCGAAATACCGCTGGTCGGTTGGCCGTTACCGACTCAGCCGTCGTACCGCTGGTCGGTTGACAATCACCGACGCAGCCGTCGTACCGCTGGTCGGTTGGCCGTTACCGACTCAGCCGAAATACCGCTGCACTGTGGCCATGAACCCGACCGAAGGGAGGGTGACCAACGGCGAGGCAGCGGGTGGAATCGCGTAGAGCAGGCTGAGGACCGGTGCGAACAGGCCACTGGCGGGCGGGCGCGTCACTGTCTCGCCGTCGAGCACGAACGTCTCGGGCATCGAGGCGATGGCGGTGAGATAGAGCGAGAGCAAGAAGGCGTAGCCCCCCACCGCCAGTAGCGCGTCGTAGGTGGACGACTCGACTGCGCCGCGGCGACGGGCCCGGGCGACCAGCAGGACCGGCGCTACGACTGGGAGCACCGAGAGCAGCCCCACCAGCGCGACGAACGAGCGCGAAAGCGTGAGACTCCCGCCACGCATCCCGGTGGTTTGGCCGAACACGACGACGACTGCGAGGATGAACGCGAACGCGAGGAAGGCCGCCGCGAGCGCACCGGCAACCACGTAGCTCCGGAACAGCCATGAGTCACTCGCCCGGAACGCATAGGGAAACGCGCCGAAGACGCCTCGGTAGCCGTCCGTCATCGGTCGTGATTGGCTGTCGAGAGAGTTAAGCGGCTTCCTCTCGGCCCGGGCACGAATATATCACCGCTCGCGAGTAAGCCGGGGGGAATGTCGGGACTGGAGTCGCAACTGCCGCTCCTGTTGCTGTTTCTGCCGGTCGCGAGCATCCTTGCGGTCATCACCTCGCGCTGGCTCAAAGCCCCTCCACGGTCGTGCTGGCCTCCGGCAGCTTCCTGGTCTCCGAGCAGTATCTCCACGCCAACAGCGTCATCGCCACGACGGCGGCGTCGAGGATGTCCATCGCACCCAGCAAGCTCCGGGTGGCCGAACTCGAGGAGACCGGTGCATCTAGGCGGATGAGGTGCTCCCAGCGCTCCCGGGAGGCGGTGAAACTGCGGGACACACTCGGGCCGCAGATGAACGGCTGATAGTTCTTGTCGACGCATCTGAGTGCGTTTCGTGCGGCGCTACACCTGCGGTTCCAGCGACGATAGTGCCGCCCCAGAGTCGACTGCTTCCGCCAGTTCGACGGTCGCGCTCCCGAGCGTCTCGAGCCGCTCTCGGGCCTCGCCGTCGACGATCTCGCCGTCCGCGAACGCGTTGCCGTCCGCGTACACGCCGCTTCCGACCGTGTGGGCGCCGAAGAAGGCGAACACCGGGCGGAGTTCCTCGTCGATTGCGAGGTAATGGCTCTGGGTCGCGCCCGTCGCAACGAGACCCACGGCGGCGTTCTCAAACGGCGCCATGTCGCCCTGCCACTGGCCGCGCGGGACCATGTCGAGGAGGTTCTTCAGCACACCCGAGTAGCTGGCGCGGTAGACCGGGGTTCCGACGACGTAGGCGTCGGCCGCGACGATTTTCTCGAGCGCTGCAGCAGTGTCTCCCTCGTACTCGTCGATGTGACGGCCGTCGGCGGTGACGATGTCGTACTCTCCGAGGTGGAGCAAGTCCGTCTCAACGCCCTCGCCGGTCGCGTCGAGCGCCGTCTCGACGGCCGTGCGGGTGCGCGACCCTGAGGACTGGCTCCCGGAGATACCAAGCAGGCGCATCTACTGCCCCGCGACTTTCGCGCCGGCGACCTCCGTGGTCCCCTCTTCGGTCTCGACCTCGCCCTCGATGGGATCGGCCTCGCGAACGGCCAGGATGATCTCCTCGCCGAAGCGTTCCAGTTCCTCGTCGTAGTGCAGAAAGCCTGTCAGCACGATGTCGACGCCGATGGCGTCCAGCTTGCGGATGCGCTCGACGACCTGCTCCCGCGTGCCGATGAGGCCGGTCTTGAAGCCGTCGTTGTACTGGACCAGGTCGCCGAGGTCGGAGTCGGCCCACATCCCCTCGCCTTCGGGGGAGTCCTGCCCGGCGTGTTGGACCTGCTCTTTGAACGCCTCGACAGCGTCGTCGGTGGCGTGCTCGATGATGTTCTCCAACTCTTCTTCGGCCTCGGCCTCGCTCTCACGCTCGATGACGAACGCGTTGGCCGCGAACTCCGGGGGTTCGGTGCCGAACTCCTCGGCGTAACCCTCCACGTCCTCAATGATGGCCGTGAGGTCGTCGAGGCTACCGCCGTTCATGAACAGCACGTCGGAGTGCTTGGCGGCCATCTTCCGGGCCGCCTGTGAGTTGCCGCCCTGGAACAGTTTGGGGGAGGGTTTCTGCACCGGGAGCGGCTTGCTCGGCACGCCGTCGAAGCCACCGACGTCATGGCCGTACTGGTAGAAACGGCCGTCGAAGCTGAATGCGCCCTCCGTCCAGAGCCCTTTCAGCACCTGAATGAACTCCTCGCTGCGGGCGTAGCGCTCGTCGTGGTCGAGCCACTGCTTGCCGAAGCCGGTGTACTCGTCTTTGAACCAGCCCGAGACGATGTTGAGCGAGAACCGGCCGTTGCTGATGCGGTCGGCAGTGGCGACGAAGTTCGCCACCGGACCGGGCTCCCAGAGGCCGGGGTGGACGGCGCCGATTAGGTGGAGCTCCTCGGTTTCGGCGGCCAGCGTGTTGGCGATCGAGAGCGCTTCCAGTTGCTTGTTCGCGCCGTAGCTCCCGAAAAAGCGGGCCTGGGCAAGCGCGTAGTCGAAGCCGACCTCCTCGGCGGTCTGTGCGAGGTCGCGGTTGTACTCGTAGGTCCAATCGGTGTCCATCGGCCAATCAGTCGTTACCAACCCCCCGCTGACGTTGGGGATCCAGTACGCGAATTCAGTGTCCATACACTCGGTACCGGCCATATGGGTATGAACGAGGGGGTGCGGGCGAACGCGACGGTTTTCTGTGACGTGCCCGCTCACCGACTTACGAGGAATAACCACAGGATATCCTGGAAGAGCAAATTATGTCTGTGGGTACTTCCAAGCTGGCCCGGTGCTGATTGGGACAAACGACCGTTCTTGATGGGTGCAATGATTGCCGGTATCTCTGAGGGGTGGAGCGGCTGCATTACCGCTTGAAAGCACTTCAGACGCTCTTACTGGCTGATTCCTGAACGAGAGCTCGTCTCAAGTGACTGCGCTGTTCGCCACGACGACGGGGCGGTGTGACGCCCGGCGGGCGAGGTGGGGCTCGCATCGCTTGGCCCTCCGCCAACAGCTCCAGCAGCGCGTGACCGTCGGGAGCGCCGGGTGTGGCGAGGGAACAAGCGGTAGCGGAACGTCGCCACAGCACGTCGAACCCAGCGCCGACAGCGGCGTCTCGCCGGTTTCGACGAGCTAGTCCAGAGTTTCGGAGGATGATTTTGATGCGTGCCTTCTGTTCTTCCGAAGTTACTGTGTAAAATGGTCTATCTTGCGGTTATAAAACGCGGGCAGCCATAGCGATAGAGTAAGAGACAGCCCATATTACAGAAGTTACAATTACTGCGGATGCGAGTGGGTAAAGGATTTTCAAATAGAGGGACATCGTCGAAGTTGTGATGAATAAATTGAGAGTGAATCCAAAAGTTGGGCCAAAAGTGTATAACCAGGAATTGCTCAATGTTTCGCCATGGAATATGAGATATGACTGAGATATGATTAGTAGAGCGATACCCACTTGAACAATACGGGATTGGACCGCGACACTCGGTTCTAACTGGAAAACACGTAGCGCAGTAAGAACACCCAATACGCTAGCAGCCGACAATCCACTTATTATGATTCCTCGATATTTGCGATCATACTCCATGGGCATTAATTATTTCATAGTCATAAAAATTTTTTCATAAATGACCCTGTCTAGTTGAAAATAAACCATTCAGCTAACAAGACTCGCATCCTTTCCAGTAGTGTCAGCTGTCATCGTATAGGGTTTATTATCTTTGTATGTAATTGACGGTTATGGTCAGTTCAACCTTGGAATTCGGCGGCCTGAAGTACAACGCCAACGATGGCCTCATCTACGGCGCCGAACCGTACGAAGGAACCATCTTCTCCGTGGACTCTCACGGCGATGAAGTGGTGAAATACGACCACTTCCATCCCCCAGTTGTCCGAAACCTCGACAAACCTTCCTGCATCCGCTTCGGCTCAGACAACGAAATATTCATCTTCGGACGAGGGGAAGGAAACGTCGTCCAGGTCACCGACTACCAGTAGGTCGCGCCCAACCTACCCATCTAGCCACTTTTCATGCTGAGCAAACTCCATACAATACTCCCGAAGTACGTGTTTACCCCCAGAACGATTTCGCCACTCTCTCGTAAGTTGCTCCTGACCCAACAGTAGAGCAATGCAGACGACAGGGTGTTCTCCGAGGGACGGTCTCCGGCAGGGAGACCGTCCCGCGT
>Ga0136585_100131_pt1 | contig 28795 bp, 26 predicted proteins | sample AntDeeMetagen404_FD_181012 | JGI IMG/M metagenome (GOLD analysis project Ga0136585, IMG submission 181012) | Saline lake microbial communities from Deep lake, Antarctica - Metagenome #404 | ecosystem: Environmental > Aquatic > Non-marine Saline and Alkaline > Saline | place: Antarctica: Deep lake... | reverse complement strand
ACGCGAGGATAGTGGTTCCAATCAGGAGGGTCAGGAACCCCCAGAGGATGAAGGCGTGCATCACGCCGGCGTAGCGGTCACGGTCGAACTGGTTCTCGTTCGAGAGCACGGTCGTCGCGGCGTCGACGGTGCGGCGGGGGAGGTTGTCGAGGCGAGCGAACGGGTCCTCCTTAGCCCGCGCGTAGCGCTGGAACCGCTCGTAGACGCCCGCCGCGAGCACGAGTAGCGTCGCTGCCGCGAGGAAGTAGAAGGCGGCCTTCCCCACCGGCGAGATGGTGAAGAAGGTCTCCCGGGTCTGTGCAAGCATACCGTAGACACCGGCGCAGCACCACCTAAACCTTGCCGACTGTTGGCGTCCCGTCCAGAATCGTTTTGGAGCCAACAGGTCAATGGAGCTGCATGGTCAGTTTCACCCCTCATCGCGAGCTGGCGGTGCCGTTTCTCGTGGTGCTCTACCCACTCTGTTGGGTGATTTACCGTGGTGGGCAGGGGCTGGAGTGGCTGCTCGCTGGCGGCGCTCTACGGCTGACTCTCCCGTTTCTCGGTGCAGTCCTCGTCAGCTACGCGGTCGCGGTCGCGGTGGAACCACGGCTCCCGGCGCCAGCGTCACTCCCCGGGCCACTCCGGCCGCTCGTTGCGCCCTCCGACGCGACGGTGGCGGTCGTCGGCGGCGCCAGCGCGGCGCTCGGGGTGTTCGTCTTCGCCTCGATCTCGTTCCCGTCACCGCTGGATACCGTTGCGAGAGGCGTCGGCGTGGTGGTCGGCTGGCCGGCGCTGCTTTCGGTTCTGGGCAGTATCATCGCCGCAGGGCTGCTCTCACCGGGTGGGTTACGCTACGGCGTCGAACTCGCTATCGTCGCGGGCGGGGTCTCGCTGTCGGCGCTCTGGCTGGTGATCCTCGCGGGCCTACTCGTTCGTCTCGTCGGCGTCGAGGCGACGGCCTAAGCCAGCGCATACACGACCAACGCAACGGTCACTGCCAGTCCAACCCAGTCCAGCCGCCCGAACCGCAGTTTCGGCAGTGTTGCGTTCCAGGAGAAACAGCGCGCCTGCATCGCCAGCGCCAGCCGGTCAGTCCGGGCGAACGCTCGCCGCAGGCCCGACGCGGCGACGACGCGCATCCGTTCTTGTACCGGATTCTCGTCTCCGAGCCGCGCTTTCACTGCATCTCGAACCGCAGCGAGCTCTCGCCTCAGGAGCGGGAGGAAGCGGAACACCAGCCCCACACCCGCCCCCAGCATCCGTCCGGGTTTTCCCGGGATGAGACGCTGAATCGCGGCGCGGGATTCGCGGGCAGGCGTGGTTCGAACGTACACCGCTCCGACGACGACGACGAGCAGAATCCGGTAGCTGGCCAGCAGCGACGGCACTGCTTCAGCGGGAGTCAGCCACGGCGGGCCGAGCGTCACACCCTCGATGAGCACCGCGGCGGCGAGGAAGGGGAGGACGAAGCGGTAGGCCCACACCACCGCCAGCGGAGAGAGTCGTGCAGCCCCGAGAAACAACAGCGCGACGGGCGTGAGCAACGCCAGCCCACCCGGTGTAGTGTTGGCGAACGCCGCCGCGGCGAAGGCGACCTGTGCAGCCAACTTCGTTCGCGGGTCGAGGCGGTGAGCGAGCGTCTCGCCGGGGACGGAGCCGACCATCACTCGGACAGGGACGCTGGCACCCGGACACCGAACTCGGGAAGCTGTTCGACCGCCTCCTCGGGGGCTGCGTCGACCACGACGCGGCCGTTCGAGAGGCACACTACGCGGTCGACCGACCCGACTAGGTCCCGCAGGTCGTGGGTGACGACGATGATGCCTGTCCCGGCAGTGTGTAACTCCCGCAGCCGGGCGAGGACGGCCTCCCGTGCAGGCGCGTCCAGTCCCGTGAACGGTTCGTCGAGCACCAGGTGGTCGGGCCGCATCGCCAGCGCGCCGGCGATGGCCAGCCGCTCCTGCTCACCACCGGAGAGGCTCTCGATGCGGTCGGTCTCTCGCCCCTCGAGACCGACTGCGCCGAGGGATTCCTCGATTCGAGTGTCGATCTCCTCGTGTGCGAGACCGAGATTCTCCGGGCCGAAGGCCACGTCGGCGCCGACAGTGGCAGCGACGAACTGGTCGCGCGGGTCTTGGAACGTCATTCCCACCGTGGTGCGGGCGACGACCGGGTTCTCCGCCGCATCCACGCCGTTGACAAGCACCTGCCCCTCGTCGGCGGTTTCGAGTGCGTTGAGATGGCGGACCAGTGTGGTTTTGCCCGACCCGTTGGCGCCACAGAGAACGAGGAACTCACCGTCCGGGATGTCGAGTGAGACGCCGTCGACGGCTGGCTCCTCGCCGAAGCGGTGGACGAGCGAGTCGAGTTCGAGCATGGCGTCAGGCCGCCGTGATGCTGTCCGAGCGCACGATGCCGACTGCGGCGGCGATTTTCAGCGCCTCGACGGGGACGAAGACCACGGCTGCGCCGACGGTCGCTTCGACCAGCCCAACGTCCAAGGACTGCCAGTAGACGAGAATGCCCAGCGCGTAGATGATGGCCGTGCCGGCGACCATCCCACCCACGAGTCGCGGGAGCGGGACCGTCTCCGGGTCAGCGAGGCCGTCGACGCCGTGGACGACGGCGCCGACCAGCGCCGCGGCGAACGGGTAGGAGACCAGGTAGCCGCCGGTCGGACCCAGCAGAACCCCGATGCCCGCGCTGCCGCCGGAGAACACCGGCGCACCGAGTGCTCCTGCGAGTAGGTAGAGCGCCATTGCGAAGCCACCCCAGAGCGGGCCGAGAAAGATGCCTGCGAGGAAGACACCGAGCACCTGCAGGGTGACTGGGACGGCGGGGTTGAGGGGGTTCGGGAACGAGACGAATGCGAAGGCGCCCATCAGCGCCGCGAAGAGGGCGGCTCGCACGAGATTGACGACGGTGTCGTCGCCCACCAGCTCGACGGAGTCGGACGCGGTAGCCATACCGTTCGGTTCTCGTAAACCCGTTTCAACGCTACGGTTTACGAGCGACACCTACCCTGAACCACACGTTTATTCCGGAGCCGGCCGAATTCTCACTCTCATGGACGAGCGTACGGAGGAACTGAAAGAACTGTTCGTCGAGACCACCGGGGCCGAGGAGGTAACCGAAACACAGGAAGACGGACCGGGCGACCTGGCGGGGGAGGCCGCGCCCGAGGACGCCCCCGAGCGCATCGCGGCGATCGTCGCGCGGATGCGCGAGCGCTACGCGTTCAACTCCGGGCTGGACGACAAGGCACTCACACGGGTGGTGCTGGGGTTCTACGCCGACGAGGACGACGAGGAGCTCACGGCGGCGCTCGGGCCCGACGAGGAAACGGTGTTCACCGCACGGATGGACCTTCACCTCGTCCGGGAGTCCGACCGGGTGGCGCCGTTCCTGCTGAAAGAACTCCGCGACCTGATCGTTGCGGACGTCCCCCTGTCTGAGCGGGCTGCGGAGTTCGAAGCCGACGAGGAGACGGTCGAGCACTACTCGCAGGTGATCGAGGCGGAGATGCGGTCCACCCGCGCGAACCACCGGTTCGTGGACGAGTTTGCGGGACTGCTGACCGACGCCGACCTCTCTGAGAACCACGCCGCCGACGCTCGCGAGTCGGGGTTGGAAGAGGCCGCCGAGGACATCGAGACCGACACCCAACTGTAGGCGACCGTTCAAGTAGGAAGACGGGACCAGCACCCCCATGCCCGACTCGGACCTCGTCGCCGCCAGCGCGCTCGGCCGTGCGGTCTACTGCCCGCGTCAGCTCTACTACGCTCGGACCCACGGAGACGTTTCCCCGCCCGCAGAAGTGCTCGACCGCCGGAAAATCGCCTTTCGGTACGCTGAACTCCAGGATGCCGACGACGAGACGCTCCAGTCACTCCCGCTCGCCGTCGAGCCCGCGGCGTTCCGTGAGAATCTCGCTGGCCTCGACCAGCGGTCGGACTGGGAATCGCTTGTCGACCCTGCCGACCGCGACCGGACGCTCACTGGCAAGGACGTTCACGGCGTCACACACAAACTGCTCGAGGAGAGCGACGGCCCGCCGACGCCGGTGCTCGTCTCCGGCGGCGTTCCACCACCGGAGGGGGTCTGGGAACCACAGGCGATCCGTGCCGTCGCGCTCGCGAAGGCCCTCGCGTGGGAGCGCGGCCGCGAGGTGCCGCGTGCGCTGGTGGAGTATCCCGCGGTGGGCCGAGTGCGGAGCGTCAGGCTGACGACCCGACGAGCGGCCCGCTATCGGGAGGCGCTCCGGACCGTCCGCACGCTCGACGGGCCGCCACCACGGTTGAACGACGACGCCAAATGCGGCGCCTGCGACTATCAGGAACAGTGTGGGGTGAAGAGCCGCTCGCTTCGGTCGCTGTTCGGGCGCTGATCAGTGGTCGGCCAGCCACGCGTCGATGTCGTCGGCTTGCGGGCCGCGGCGGTGGATGACCCCCTTCTCGGGATCGACGACGGTGCTCTCGCCGCCGGGTGTCTCCCCTGCGTCGACGACAGCGCCGACGCCCTCACGGATTTCGGGCTCGAGGTCGTCAGGGTGGCTGACGCTCGCGTGCCCGGTGCGGTTCGCGCTGGTGGCAGTGACGGGCGCGAACTCCTCGAGCAGTTCCAGGGCGACCTCGTGGTCAGGGATGCGAACGCCCACCCGGTCGCGGCCAGCGGTCAGCGCGTCGGGGACGTGGTGCTCGCGCTCGACGACGACCGTGACAGGGCCGGGGAGGAACTCACGCATGAACGCCTCCGCGCGGTCGGTTGGGCGGGTATGTTCGAGTGCCGCCTCCACGTCGGGGACGGCCATCGAGAGCGGTTCGTCCCGGGAACGGCCTTTCAGTTTGAACACGCGCTCGACGGAATCGCCGGCGATGGCGTCGGCGCCGAGGCCGTAGACGGTGTCCGTCGGGTAGACCACGAGCGCGCCGAGCGCCAGGTGGCTCGACGCCTGAACGATGTCGTCACGCATGGGTCTGGGGAAGGAGGGGTCGGGAAAAAGCGGCGCGATTGCGGTCGCACGCCGTGACTGGCTACTCCAGCGCCGCTTCGATTTCGTCGTACTCCGGGAAGTCTGGCCACTCCGTGGCAGCCCAAGCGTACTCGACGGTCCGGTCTTCGTCGACGAGGAACACTGCGGGTCGGTGCTCGGTCACGCCGGTCATCCCGTCGAGTTCGTTCTCGATGCCGTAGGCCTCGGCGACGCCGGCGTCGGGGTCCGAAAACAGGTCGTACTCCATCTCTCGCTCCTCGATGAACGACTCGTGCTCGTAGGGCGAGGAGATGGAGACGCCGGCGACGGTGAGGTCATCACCACCCCACCCGCGATCCCGGATTTCGTTCCAGATGTAGGTCGCGGGGAACGCGCCGTCCATCGGGAACGCGACCAGGAGCACCTTCCCGTCGTCGGTCAGTGAGCTGAACGACCGGTCCTCCCAGTACTCCCCGTTGACCAGTGGGCGGGTGAAATCCGGCGCGGTGTCGCCCTCGGCGAGCGGATCCGCGTCCGGCAGGTCGACGACCTCGAAGGAGAGATCCATCAGGCATTACCCCCGTAGGTCTTCTCCAAATACTCGACGATGTTGCCCGATTCGGACATGGTGAGGCCGGTGTCTTCGTCGACGATGGCCGGGACGCTGCGTTTCCCACTGATGCGCTTGACCACGTTGCGGTCGGAGTGCATCGGCTCGACGAACCGGGATTGGTAGTCGAGGCCGTACTCGTCCAGTTTGCGGACCACCCGCTCACAGAACGGGCAAGCCTGCAGCCGGTACAGCGTGATGGCTGATTCCTCGGACATGGTCCCTAATTGGGCGGGGGCCGGCCTAAAGCCGTCGGCGGAGGCAGGCACTGTGTCTGTGCGCGCTGGGCTGTATCCGCGAGGACAACGCTTAATCCGGGTGCGAAACTATCTCGAACCGAAATGGGCTTGCTTCCAGCGGTCGCCACCGCCCTTAGTAGGGTGGTTATGCAGTCGCCAGCTATCGGTCAACTGTCTCGGCAGACACAGACGATTGGTGGCGCCGCCATCATCGTCATTCTCATCTTGCTCTCGGGTTTTTTCTCATCCTCCGAGATTGCGATGTTCTCCCTCGCTAGCCACCGGGTCGAGGCGCTCGTTGAGGACAACGTCCCCTCTGCGGATGTCGTGAAGGAGCTCAAGGACAACCCCCACCGGCTGCTGGTCACGATTCTAGTCGGCAACAACATCGTCAACATCGCGATGTCCTCTATCGCGACGGCCATGGCCGGTTTCTACTTCACCGACTCACCCGGCACCGCCGTCGCCGTGAGTACCCTCGGCATCACCACCCTCGTCCTGCTGTTCGGCGAGAGCGCGCCAAAATCATACGCTGTCGAGAACACCGAGAGCTGGGCACTGCGCATCGCCCGCCCGCTGAAGTACAGCGAGTACGCTCTCTTCCCGCTCATCTACGTGTTCGACCGGCTCACCCGACTCATCAACAGCTTCACCGGCGGCGGCTCGGCCATCGAGGACACCTACGTCACCCGTGACGAGATCCAGAGCATGATTCAGACCGGGGAGCGTGAGGGTGTCATCGACGAGGAGGAGCGCGAGATGCTCCAGCGCATCTTCCGGTTCAATCAGACGATTGCGAAGGAAGTGATGACTCCTCGGCTGGACATGACTGCCGTTCCGAAAGACGCCACCATCGAGGAGGCGATCGAGGAGTGTGTCCAAGCCGACCACGAGCGCGTTCCAGTTTACGAGGGGAACCTCGACAACATCATCGGCGTCGTCAATATCCGCGACCTCGTGCGGGCGGCCCACTACGGCGAGGGCGAGCCCACACTGGAGGAAGTGGTCCAGCCCACACTCCACGTCCCCGAATCCAAGAACGTCGACGAACTGCTCGAAGAGATCCAGGAGAACCGCCTCCAGATGGTTATCGTCATCGACGAGTTCGGCACCACAGAGGGGCTCATCACGCTCGAGGATATGGTCGAGGAGATCGTCGGCGACATCCTCGAGGGCGACGAAGAGGAGGCCATCGAATTCATCGATGACGATACCGCGCTGATTCACGGCGAGGTCAACATCGACGAAGTGAACGAGGCGCTCGGCCTCAACCTTCCCGAAGGCGAGGAGTTCGAGACGCTCGCGGGGTTCATCTTCAACCGCGCCGGCCGGCTGGTCGAGGAGGGCGAGGAACTGGAGTACCACGGCGTGCACATCCGTGTCGAGGAGGTCGACACCACGCGCATCAAGCGCGCCCGCGTCACCATCACCGACGAGTACTACGAGGGCGAAGAGGAGCCCGTCGAGGGCGAGGAACTCGAAGAAGAAGCCGAGTAGTCTGGGACGCGTCGCTGCCTGTTCTTGCTAGCGTCGAAAAATTGCGGTTTTTGCGTTCTACGACGGTCCCGTCTCAGGGAGAGAGACGCTGCCGATACGACGAGACGGGGTCTCGTCCTTCACCAAGTCTTCGCCCTAGGGGCTCAGACGTTGGCGATCTCGTGGGAACTGGGTCAGGCTCACTCAGTCCGCCTGACTGGCCCCCGAGGAACCTCTCTCCTTCGTCAGGGACTCAGTCGCTAACGGTCCCTCGGGAACACGAGGAACTCGCTCCGCTCGTCCCTCTGGCTCCCGCTCGACAGTTGCTCCGTCGCCCTACGGGCTCAGTCGCTGCCGATACGACGAGACAGGGTCTCGTCTTTCGCCAAGTCTTCGCCCTATGGGCTCAGACGTTGGCGATCTCGTGGGAAGAGTACGGTCTCCCGGATGTTGTCGAGGTCGAGCATCGTCATCACGAGGCGCTCGGCGCCCATTCCCCACCCGGCGTGGGGCGGCATGCCGTACTTGAACATCTTCGTGTAGTAGTCGAACTGCTCCGGGTCGAGGCCCTGCTGCTCGAAGCCGGCGACCAGTTCCTCGTAGCGGTGCTCACGCTGGCCGCCAGAGACCAGCTCCATCCGCGGGTGCATCATGTCGAACCCCGTCGAGAGGCTGTCGTCGTCGTCCTGGTCCATGATGTAGAACGGCTTGACGTGGCTGGGCCAGCTGGTGATGAAGTAGAACGTCCCGACGTCCTCGCCGAGTGCACGCTCTGCCTCCGTCGAGAGGTCGTCACCGAACACGAGCTGCTCGTCGAGCTTGCCCGTCGCGTTGACGCGCTCGATGGCCTCCTCGTAGGTCAGGCGCGGGAACTCGCCCTCGGGGACGCCGAAATCCTCCACGTCGAAGCCCAGCAGGTCGAGCTGTTCCTCGCAGTTCTCCGCGACGGCGCCGTAGGCCGCTCGGACGATCTCTTCGGCGGCGTCCATCGCGTCGTGGTGGTCGGCGAACGCCGACTCGAAGTCGATGGAGGTCGCCTCGTTCAGGTGCCGCGGCGTGTTGTGCTCCTCCGCCCGGAAGATGGGGCCGATTTCGAACACCTTCTCAAGGCCGGAGCCGGCCATCAGCTGCTTGAACAGCTGCGGGCTCTGGTTCATGAATGCCTCGCGACCGAAGTACGTGATGGGGAACAGCTCCGTGCCGCCCTCGGTCCCGGTGGCGACGATTTTCGGCGTGTTGATCTCCGTGCAGTCGAGGTCGCGGAACTGTTCGCGGACCGCGCGCAGCACTTCCGCGCGAATCTCGAAGATGGCCTTGACCTCGGGCTTGCGGAGGTCGAGTGTGCGGTTGTCCAGTCGGGTCGGGAGCTCAGCGTCGACCTTCCCGGAGGGGTCGAGCGGCAGTTCGGGGTCTGCGGCCGAGATAACGTCGATAGACTCGGGGACGAGTTCGAAGCCGGTCGGTGCGCGTGGCTCCTCCTTCACGTCGCCGCTGACGCTGATGACGGATTCGCGGTGGACGCCGAGGCCGGTCTCGACCAGCTCCTCGTCCATCTCGTCTTTCTCCAGTTTGATCTGGAGTTTGCCGGAGGTGTCCCGGAGGATGAGGAAGGCGATGCCGCCGAGGTCGCGGATCTCGTGGACCCAGCCGGCCACGGTGGCCGTTTCGCCGGCGTCCACATCGGCCGCGTAGGTTCGGTCCTGCATGGCTGGGGATTCAGCCGCGCGGTCTTTAAACGCCCCGTTTCGGGGGCGTGCGGTTCGGTGGGAAGGAGTACGGAGTCTGGTGGTCTGCGAACTTCTGTGGACCGGTCGTCGCGCTCAGTTGGCGTCTTTCGCACCCTCGACGGTCTCCCGAACGACCGCACAGCCCTCGTCGTGGAGCAGGTCGCCGACGACCACCACGTCGGCGTGGCTGCCCATCTCCGTGGCGCTCTCGTAGTCGCGGACGCCGCCGCCGTAGAACAGAGTCGAGTCCTCGAGTTCGTCGCTCGCGGCGGCGACCGTCTCGGGGTCGCCGTAGGTGCCGGAGTACTCGACGTAGACGATGTCCTGCCCGAACATGCGCTCGGCGACCTCGGCGTAGGCCGCCACGTCGTCGGCGTTCAGGTCGCAGTCGGCGTCGGTGTACTCGGCGACGGAGGCCTCGGGGTTGAGCACGATGTACGCCTCGGTGTGCGTGCGCTCCCAGTCGAGGTCCTCGTCGATTCGGGCCCACTCCTTGTGGGCGCCGGTGATCCAGAACGGGTCGCCCGCGTTGAGCACGGTGGGGACGAGATAGCCCGAGAGCGCGTCGTGTTCGATGACGACGCCGGGGTTCGAGGGCTCTTGATAGATGGGGATATCGTGGGCGGCACAGGCGCTCACCACGTCCGCCATCTTCTGGCTGGTCATGTCCATCGTCCCGCCGATCTCCAGTGCGTCCGTGCCCGTCGCGGCCACGTCCTCGAACGTCTCGTCGGCGTATAGCTCCTTGTCGGGGTCCACCTTCAGCACGTGGTCCCACTCCGTCCACGGACCGGTCATGGCTTCTCGGTGGTCCGGCCGCGGGTAAAAAGGGCGCGAAGCGTTGGTCGGGGTGAAGATTTTCTGGTCTTGGTTTGGCTGGCCCTCACGGCGATGGACGATGCGACACTGTGGTAGCTCAGGGGAGGAGAACCGTAGTTTCTTGGCAGGTGGGCCAAACTGCCGTAGCAAGATGAGCCAAGCGACTCTCGGCTCGACGCCCTACCGCAACTCGGATCTCTTCTCCGGCTACTACCTCGAGGAGCGTGTCGATGATCTCGACGCGTGGGACTGTGACGAGGAGGCAGCGGCCGTCTTCGAGGAGTTACGAGAACTCTGGGAGGGGGAAGGGAGCCTCGTCGCCAGCTATAACGAGGACACCCTACTGGGAGCGTGGATAGACCCGGTACTCGACGCGCTCGGGTACGATACGATTCAGGAGACGTCGCTTCCCGACACCGGCGGCTACATCGACCGGGTTCTGTACTCCGACGCAGCGGAGCGACGGGACGCGATGATGATGAAGCAAGACGGCCACCTGAACGGTACCTTCGGCAAGGCCAGCGCGCTTCTGGAGGCCAAGCAGTGGGATGCCGACTTCTCAGCGCGGTTCAGCGAACAGCGGGCGTACCGTGACGCCTCTCACCAGGTGAAGTACTATCTGGAACATACCCCCGACTCGCTCCAGTGGGGAATTCTGACCAACGGCCGAAAGTGGCGGCTGTACGGCACCAAGAACTACGCAACGGAGACTTACTACGAGGTCGACCTACCGGCGATTTTGGAGTCGGGCGACCTGGAGCGGTTCAAATACTTCTACCTCTTCTTCCGCCCAGAGGCGTTTCGGGAGGTCAGCGGCAGCAGCTTTCTGGAGACGGTCTGGTCGGAGAGTGAGCGCGCGGCGCAGGAACTGGGCGAGGACCTGCAGGATAACGTCTTCACCGCCCTCCGGGTGCTGGGCGAGGGGTTCGTGGAGACGAATGACCTCGACATCGGCGAGGGTGACGGGCAGATTTCGACAGCGGAACTGAAAGAGCAGTCGCTGGTGCTGCTCTACCGACTGATGTTCGTGCTCTACGCTGAGTCACGGCACCTCATCGACCCCGATAACCAGGCGAACCGCGAGGAGTATCGCGAGAACTTCAGCCTCGACGAACAGCGGCTGGAAATCCACGAGCAAATCGAAGACGGGGAGCAGTTCACGGACTACAGTGAGCACTCGCGGAAGATCTGGGCGCGGCTGCAGGACCTGTTCCGGCTGGTCGACAGCGGCGAGGACTCCTTGGATATCTCGGCGTACAACGGCGGGCTGTTCGACCGTGAGGAGCACGCGTTCCTCAGCAAGCACGTGGTCTCGGACCGCTACATCGCGGAAGTCATCTACCGCCTCGGAACGACCGAAACCACCGACGGCTCATTCGCGCTGGCGGACTACGCCGACCTCGATACCCGGCACCTCGGCACCATCTACGAGGGACTGCTCGAACACGAGTTCCGTATCGCCTCGGAGGACTACGCCGCCGTTGCCGAGGACGGCGGGCAGGTCTGGAAGCCGGCGACGGAGGTCAGCGTCGCCGACGCCATCGAGACGGTGGCGGTGGGAGAGCTGTACGTTGTCAACGACGATGGCGAGCGCAAAGCCACGGGGGCGTACTACACGCCGGATTACGTGGTGAGTTACATCGTCGAGGAAACCGTCGACCCCCTGCTCGACGATATCGAGGCGGACCTCGCCGAACAGGGGCTGGAGCGCGGAACGCAGGCGTACGTCGTCGCCTTCTGGGAGGGCGTCACAGACCTCCGTGTGCTGGACCCCGCGATGGGCAGCGGCCACTTCCTCACCAGCGCGACGGAGTACCTCGGCGGCGCGGTGATGGAGCGCGTTCGCGAACTGGAGACCGCGACGCTGTTCGACGAACAGCAGATTCGCCGCGAGATTTCGCGGGAGTGCATCTACGGCGTCGATCTGAACGGCATGGCGGTCGAACTGGCGAAGCTCTCCATGTGGTTGGAAACACTCGCTACCGACCAGCCGCTCGCCTTCTTAGACCACCACCTCAAGGCCGGAAACTCCCTCGTCGGCAGCGATATCTCGGAGGTGCTGGCCAACGACGACACCGAAGTCGGCGACGGGCAGCTCACGTTCGCGGACGTATTCGCCCAGACACGCCAGCGCGCGCTGGAGCACGTGATGGAGCTCGTGGAGGACCTGCTGGACATCGACAACGAGACCATCGAGGACGCGAAGGCGATGGAGGAACTGTACGAGGAGATCCGCTCGGACGACCTCTACGAACGCCTGTTCGGGATGGCGAACGTCCACACTGCCGAGCGATTCGGCCTTGATGTGCCCGGCGACGCCTACGAGCGGATGGCCCGTGCTGTCGACGACGACGGCGCGTGGGCGGAGATTGAGGGAATCGACTGGTACACCACGGCGCAGGTGATGGCGGCGGACGAGCAGTTCTTCCACTGGGAACTGGAGTTCCCCGAAGTGTTCTTCTCACGTGATGGAGAGCGCGAGGAGGGTGGTGGGTTCGATGCGGTGGTTGGGAATCCGCCGTACGTGAGGATATATGGGGATTCACTAGCAGATGATTTCGTCGACTACCTGCGAGAGGTGTATCCAACAGCGCACATGAAGTTCGATCTGTATGTCGTGTTCTCGGAACTTGGCATAGATCTCACTCGAGATCAAGGCACTTTTTCTTACATAATACCTGACAAATTCACGTCGACCCCCTATGGGGAACCTTTCCGAGAGAAAATCCTGTCTGAAACGAATATTCTCTCGATTTTGGATCTCAGAGATAGAAGCGTATTTGAAGACGCAACCGTCTCCAATGTCATACCTATCCTGCAAAAAGATGTCCGGGGTTCGGACAGACTCGAGATTAGGAAGTGGAGGGGGGCGGGTTACGAGAGCAAGGCAGAGTTGGATATTGCTGCAGTGGTGACTGAGGACGATTCCACCTTCCGGCTTTCTCGGACAGTTGATGATCTCCGATTGACCCAGAAAGTACGAAATGATTCTATACGATTTGACAAGATATTCTACACTAACTGGGGGCTTCGGACGGGTACGAAAGAAAAAACTGAGAAGTTCGTGGTTGATGAGCCCATAGACGAGCGGGCTCACCCGATGCTACGAGGTCAAGATATTCTGGGCCCCTATCGCTTAGAAGAGCCTTCTGAGTACATCATCTATGAGAAATCTGAACTCTATAACCCGATGTTCGAAGAGCTATTTGAAAGTGATAAGATAATTTTCCGGAAAATCAGCGGAAGCGGTCTGATGGCTGTTGCTGATGAAGAGGAGAACTACTGCTTTTCCACCCTGATTCCATGTGTGAATATTCAGGATGTACAGGGAGTAGACCGGAGCGGAATTCCCGAAGAAACACAGGAGTCTAAAAAGTATCAAAACCTGTATTACGCTCTTGCAGTAGTCAATTCCTCGTTATTGGAGTGGTTCTACTCGGTGAACCTCTCTGATGACCTCAGTGTTGTACCAGGCCACATCAATGAACTGCCAATAGCTTCTCTATCCAAAATTTCGAATCCGGACGATCAGAGGGCGCCAGATCATGGCCAAGAGGACGCTAGAAAAACCATAGAAGGGAAAAAATCCATGGATGCGTTCTTCAGCGATCACTTGGAAGCCATTTCGCAGCGTGGCAAGGTGGCTCACGATCTGCTTGCCCACCTCGGACAAGAGCAGATGAAACAGAATGATGACCAACTTTCCCTCAACCTCTCCCTCCCCGACCACCTCGGTGCCTACGACGACAGCCAGACCCTCTCTGACATCGGCTTCACCCAACCACCCGAGAACGCCGCCGACTCCATCCTCCAGCAAACTACAGAGGAGAAACCAAACCTCCGCGTTGGCGACGCCGAGATTGTCCGGGAGTCACCGACGACCGTCGAAATCCGGCTCAGTGCGCGGTACAAACCAGAGGACGAGGACGCTTATGAAACCGACCAGTGGGGGTACACGGAGACAGACCCGCTGCCGGCGCTGCGCATCACTGACCTCACCGAGACCGAGGCCGACCTGATCGAGGCGTTCGTCCCTGTCGCCGTCGACGAGGCGGGCGGCTTCGCAGACTTCCGCGAGACGGCGACCAAAACCAACTCGCTGGTGGACCGCCTGCGCGGGCTGACGCTGCCGCGCGTCGCCGACGTGGCCGAGGGGCTGGCGAGCTACATCGAGACCAAGGAGCGTGCCGACGAACTGGACGAGAAGATCCAGCGCACTGACGACCTCATCGACGAGATCGTCTACGAACTTTACGGGTTGACTGACGAAGAAATCGAGATTGTCGAGGAGAGCGTGGGGACGTAGCGGTCGCGTTGCGGTTCCCCACCAGCAGACTGTAGACACGGCTCCCGTTCGCGAACGAGCGAAGCGAGTGAGCGCCCTTTTGGTCCAGCTTTTGCGAGGAGCGGTGGGCGAAGCCCACCCGACGAGTAAAAGGTGGGACTGCGAGCGTCAACGACGACGAACACAGCGACGGGGCGCCGACTATCGGCGACACAGGCATCCGCGTCGCGAACGTCGCCGGCGCGTACGAGTACAGCGGCTACTCGCCAGACGAGATCGCGGACTTCTATCCGGCACTGACGCTGGAGGACATCCACACCGCCATCGCCTACTTCTACGGCCACCCCGTGAGTCCGACTTCGAGCCGCCAATGAGTGGCGAGAACGAGACTCCAGCCTGATCACTGTGTTCCGACACGCACTCGACGCCTCTGGACATAGACTTATTACACTCTATTACGAATTATTTCACATGCCGATTGGTATCGACCGCTTCGAGGACGAACCCGGGGAGACGCTCGACATCGCGGAGGGCTCCCAGCCCCACCGAATCCTGCGGTTCCTCGCCGAGCACAACGAGCAGGCGTTCACTCAGACCGAGATCTACGAGGCCACCGGTATCAAGCGCGGGAGCGTCGGGGCCGTGCTCTCGCGTCTGGAGGACCGCGGGCTCGTGCGCCACCGCGGTCGCTACTGGGCGATCGGCGAGGACGACCGGCTCGCCTCCTACGCGGCCCAGCAGGGGTCCAGTTCGGCGTCGACGACAGACGACTACTACGGTGAGGAATGAATCCGGCGCGCGGAGCCGTCGTGAAAGGGCCCGATCTGTTCGCGGACCACAGCTACCGCCCGTACGCCTGCCTGAGCGACGAGAGCCACCCCTTTTCAGACGAGGAAGCCCTCTACGTAGCGGTCACCGCTACCGAGCGTTTGGTCGCGATCCGGCTCGGCGGCGACGAGTTCGAGCGCGGCGGGCTCCCGCGTGAGAGCTACGCCAACCCGTGGACCGTCGTCTCGATCCGCCATGCGGACATTGCCGAGACGGAGGGCGTTCTCACCGAAGAAACGACGGAACGGATCGCCGACGCGGCAGCCGGCTATCTCGGCGTCGAGTAAGGTCGTAACCGCTTCTCAGTCCGCTTTTGCCTGCCAGTCCCGCACCGTTCCGGCACCAACCCCGTCGACGCTCGCAGCGAGGTCGTCTGGGTCGGCGTCTTTCAGTCCCTCGACGTTCTCGATGCCCGCACTCTCCAGTTTCTCGGCGGTCTTCTCACCGATGCCTTCGACGGTCTCTAACTCTGACCCGGCTTCGCGGGCTTGGAACTCCCGGTAGTTACAGATGGGACAGCCCAGTTCCCAGGGCTCGTCGTCGCCGCTGTGCACGACCAGATGCGGGAGATCGTGCTCCTCGCACATCTCCTCGGTCACCTCGATTTCCCCGCGGCGGGGCAGCGGCAGCGAGTACTCACAGTCGGGGTAGCGCGTACAGCCTACCAGTCGGGAACCCGAGCGGAGCTGTTTGATGGCCAACTCGCCACCCTCGTCATCGGCGGCTTCGCCATCATCAGAAGCGCTCTGCGCTTCTGATTGGCTCACGGGAGCGTCGCTCCCGTGAACGCTTCCGTCTCGCGGCGTCTCCGACGCCGCGGTTTCTCCACAGTCGGGACACGCCCCAATAACCCGGTCCTCCTCCGCATCGGCCTCCTCGGCCTTACAGAGCGGGCAGCCGTGGACGAACGTCTTCCGCCCGGCGAGCATCTTCACCTCGTTCAGGCCGTGCTCCTCACACACGTCGTCGAGGATGAGCGGCTTGCCCGTCGAGGGCAGCGGGAGCGTGTACTCGCAGTCGGGGTAGCCGTCACAGCCGACAAAGTAGCTGCCGTAGCGGGATTTTCTGACCAACAGGTCCGAGCCACACTCCGGACACGGGCCGATGATCTTGTCGGCCTTCATCGACTTCCGCAGGTGATCGCCGACCTCCTCACGGGAGTTCCGGAGGTCCTCGAACACCCGGCCCAGCAGTTCGCGGGACTCCTCGGTCACCTCGTCGAACCCCTTCTCGCCCTCGGCGATGGAACGCATATCCGCCTCCAACTGCGCGGTCATCTCTTCGCTCACGATGAGGTCTGCGAACTCCTCGGCGGCCTCGACCACCGCGTGGGCCAACTGGGTGGGCCGGGGCGGATCGTTCTCGACGTAGTTGCGGTCGTAGAGCTTCTCGATGGTGTTATGCCGTGTCGATTTCGTTCCCACCCCCATGGACTCCATCGTCTCGATGAGCCGTGACTGGCCGTAGCGCCGCGGGGGCTGGGTCTCCTTGGCTTCGAGGCGCTGCTCGCTGACAGCCAACGCGTCACCCTGGGACACGTCGGGCACGAACGTCTCGTCGGCCGAGGAGTACGGATACACTGAGTGGTACCCCTCCTCCAGCAGCCGCTTGCCGTTGGCCTTGAGCGAGAGCCCCGCGTCGCCGCCGGAGGGGAGCGATGCCTCGCCCTCGATACCCGCAACCACACGCAGGTGCTCCCACGTCGCCGACGGCGCACAGGTGGCGAAGAAGCGCCGGACCACCAACTCGAACACCTCCCACTCGTCGTCGTCTAGGTCTGTCGGCATTTCGCCCGTCGGGTGGATGGGCGGGTGGTCGGTGGTCTCCTCGTCGCCCTCGGTAGGCTCGATCTCCTCCTGTTCGAGCAGCTCCTCAACGGACTCGCCGAAGAACGTCTCCGTGAACGCGTCGAGCAGTTCCTCCGGCTCCAAATCCTCGGGGTAGACGGTGTTGTCCGTCCGCGGGTAGGTGATGTAGCCAGCGGTGTAGAGCTCTTCGGCCATGCTCATCGCGCGCTGGGCGGAGTAGCCAAGCGCACTGGCCGCGCGGATGAACTGCGTGGTGTTGAACGGCGCGGGCGGATCGTCGGTCCGGGTCCGGCGACTGACCTCCTCGACGTCGGCTGTCTCGGCGGCCTCCAGCGCCTCAAAGGCAACGTCTGCGGCGCCTTCGTCCCAGACACGGCGTGCCTCGGTACCGTCGTCGTCGAGGTAGAAGTACTGGGCCTCGAAGGCGCCCTCCTCACCCGTGAGGTCGGCGTAGAGCTCCCAGTAGTCGTCGGAGTCGAACGCCTGAATCTCCCGTTCGCGGTCGACCAGCAGCTTCAGCGTCGGGCCCTGCACTCGCCCAACAGAAATGAAGTCGTCGCCGAGCTGGCCCGCAGAGAGTGAGAGGAACCGGGTCAGTGCGGCGCCCCAGACGAGATCCACGATCTGTCGGGCCTCGCCCGCCGCGGCGAGGTTGAAGTCGATTTCGCCGGTGTTGTCGAAGGCGTTGTGCACCTCTCGGTCGGTGATAGAGGAGAACCGGGCGCGCTCGACGGGGATGGTTTCGTTCACGTCACGCACGAGGTCGAACGCCTCCTTCCCGATGAGCTCGCCCTCGCGGTCGTAGTCAGTCGCGATAATCACGCGGTTGGCATCCTTGGCCAGTCGGCGGAGCGCGGCGACGATGCCCTCCTGAGTGGCCTGGGTGTCAACGGGGGCGTCGATGAGTTCGTGGGGCTCGACGTTCCGCCAGTCGTCGTACTCCGGCGGGAAGTCGACGCCGACGACGTGGCCCGAGAGGCCGATGACCCGCTTACCACCCCAGCCGTAGACGTTGACGCCGTTGACCCGCTCGGCGTCGGCGGTGCCGTCGCTGAGAATGTCGGCAATGCGACGGGCCGCGTTGTCTTTCTCGGTGACGATGAGTTCCATTCGGTACCTGAGCTACGCTGTTGCTGGGCCTAAAAGTTTCGCGCTTCAGGCCGGCCGAATTCACCGGCGAGCGCGGCCGTACGCCCCCGTCCGGGCGCTCACGCGGCCGTGGGGCTCGCGCGGGCGCGATGACGGAATCGGAAGGCAGTTTACCGCCGCCCGGTGGTTGGCGACCATGACCAACGGGCCGACGCGTCGTGCAGTACTGCGCCGGGGCGGTGCCGCACTCGCCGCACTCTCGGCGACGGCCGGCTGTGTCGGCGGCGAGTCCACGGAGACGGAGTTCGACGGGCCGGTTGTGGCTGTGGGCCCGAACGGGCGGAACACCTTCACGCCCGGGACGAACGAGCCGCTCACCATCGACGCCGGCACCCGGGTGCTGTTCGATTGGCGCTCGGCCAACCATAACATCGAGGTGCGCAACCAGCCTACGGACGCCGACTGGCAAGGGACCGAGGGTACTGGCACGTATCACACCGACCACACCCTCGAGTACACGTTCGAGGTGCCCGGCGAGTACTACTACGTTTGTACGCCCCACGAGGGGCTCGGGATGGCCGGAGAGCTGGTCGTCGAGTAGCGAGCTTCCGCTTCCCGTAGCTCTTTGCCCTGAGGAGCCACAGCGACGCCCATGCCAGAAACCGACGACGACCTGATGACGATGACCCGGGAGGACGCCGACGCGGCGTTCGCCGACGCCGACGCCGCACTCCTGGGGACTGGGTCTGTCGAGCAGCACTCGATCCATCTCCCCGTCTCCGTCGACACGCTGCGCGCCGAGCACCTGACTGAGGAACTGGTCGACGCGGCGGCCGACCACGAGTTCCAGTTCGTTCGGCTTCCGACGCTCCCCTACGGCGAATCCGAGCACCACATGAACTTCGGCGGGACCATTACACTCTCGCCGGATACCTACGAGGACGTCGTCGTCGACATCGGTAAGAGCCTCTCACGACACGGGGTCGAACGACTCGTCATCGTCAACTGCCACGGTGGGAACACCGACCCGCTCTCGCTGGCCGCAGACCGCATCCTCCGCGAACACGGCGTCGCCACCCACATCGTCCACTGGACGAACTACGCCCGCGACCGTCTCGAGGAGCTCTTCGGCGACGAGTGGAGCCACGCCGGCGACCACGAAACCAGCGTCATCGAACACTACCGCCCGGACCTGGTCAAACAGGAGAAGAAAGAGCCCCAGACCACGAAGCCAAAGCCCGAGACGCGGTCCTACGCCTACTTCGAGGAACTCACCGAACAGGGCGGGCTGGGTGACCCGACCAACTCCGACCCCGAGGCGATGGCTGACGTGATCGAGGAAGCGACCGAAAATATCCTCGATGCGCTTCGCGAGGATATCGACGCCGGCTGGTAGCCCGAAAACCGCGGCCTAGAACCGTTTCACAGCTTCTCTGGCGGCGAACAGCACCGCGACGCCGAGAAAGACGACGACGGCAGCCGTTCCTGCTGAGAGGTCGCCGCCGGCCACCGCGCGGTAGATGGCGATGACGGTGAACCCTGCGACCATGGCGCCGGCGAACAGGAGCGCAAGCAGCATGACGCCCTCCTTGGGCGAGTCAGGCGGACTCACCATCTCAGACGTGCTCCTCGAGGAACGCCGAGATGCGCTCGAACTCCTCGATGAGGTTCTCCCGGTCGGTCGTGTGGTGCCCCTCGTCCTCGAAGATGCAGGTCTCGACAGGAATGCCGCGGGCCTCGACGGCGTCGGCGATCTGTTCGGCTTCGCTCACGGGTACCCGCGGGTCGTTTGCGCCGTGCTGGATGAACAGCGGGCACTCGATGTGGTCGACCTTGTGGATGGGTGAGATACGCTCGAGTAGCGCCGAGTCGTCGAGGCTGCCGTACTCCGCGGCGCGGTGTGAGCGGCGCCACTCGCCGGTGTTCTCGAGGAACGTTTGGAAATCCGCGATACCGACGAAATCCACTGCCGCGGCCCAGAGGTCGGGGTATTCGGTAATCGCGGCGAGCACCATGAACCCGCCGTAGGAGCGGCCATAAGCAACGAGACTGTCCGTATCTGCCGCGGGCTGGTCTGCGAGCCACTCAGTTGCGTATTTGATGTCTTTCACCGAATCGAGGCGTTTCTCCCGGTCGTCGAGGTGGGTGTACTCCTTCCCGTAGCCTGAGGAGCCACGGACGTTCGGCTCCAGCACGGCGTAGCCCTGGTTCAGGAAGTACTGCTTGGTCGGGTAGAACCACGGCCGGCGCTGGTGTTCGGGACCGCCGTGAATATCCACCAGTACGGGCATCTCCCCGTCGCTGCTGTCGGTGTCGACGGCTCGCGGGTCGCTTTGCTCCCCGGTCGCATTCGAGTCGCGTCGCGATTTGTAGCCCGGCGGGAGCGTCCAGTAGGCCGGAATCTCGCGCCCGTCGAACGTTTCGTAGCGGATGGTCTCCGAGCGCAGGAAGGTCTCCTCGGGGATACCCAGCGTCCCCAGGTCGGTCCAGCGCTCGGTGCCGCCGGTCTCGGCGTCGACAACGTAGAGCGAGTGCGGGTGGTCGTCGGCGCTGAACGTCACGGCCACCTGCTCGGCGTCCGGCGAGAGTGTCACGTCTGCGACGACACCCTCCGGAAGATCCGGGCTGACGGCGTCGGGAACACCAGTCCCATCCGCAGCCAGCGTCCCGATGTGGAGGTCGGTGTAGCCGTCAACGTTCTGGGTGTAGACGATTCGACCGGTGTCGTCGTCGAGGTACAGAGAGTCGACGTTCCACTTCGTGCTGCCGCGCTTGACGACCTCCACCTCGCCACTCTCACCTCCTGGTGCGTCGGGGGCTGCAGCGATGCCGTCGACACCGATGCAGCCGATGTAGGTCGTCTCGCGCTCGTAGTCCGTGACGGCGTAGAGGCCACCAGCCGGGCCGAAGGTGACGTGGCTGTAGCGCGCCTCTTCGGCGGGGTCGCTGATGGGCTCGATATCGCCGGAAGGGATGTCTAGCCAGTAGAGCAGTTGGTCGGAACTAGAGTGTGCCTCCTGCAGGATGAGGGCGTCGCCGTCGGGGTGCCACGCGGCGACGGAGACGAAGCCGCCCGGCCCTTCCCAAACGAGCGTCGCCTCGTCGCTCTCGCGCTCCTGGACGTACACGTCGAAGGTGTCGCCCTGCCGGCGGTTGGCGGCGAAGGCAAAGCGGTCGCCGTCGGGGCCCCAGCCGCCCCAGAGGTGTTTCGCGGCCGGGCGCTCGGTCATCGCGATCTCCGCACCCGTTTCGAGATCGTAGCGATAGAGCTGGTCCCGCTCGTTACTCCCCTCGTCCATCCCGAACATGAACTCCTCGCGGATGGGCGAGGCGTCGACGAACGAAACGCGCTCGTCGTGGGCGGTGAGGCGCTTCGGGGAGGTGGATGGCCCGTCGAGGAGCCAGACTTGGGGCGTGCCGGTGGTGTCGGCGAGGAAGGCGAGGCCCCCGTCGGCGGTGAAGGAGGGGGTGTCCGTGCTGTCGATACTCAGGTAGCGCGCGACGCCGTAGCTCATGGGTCGTCGTGGCCCGGTCGGGGGATAAGGGTTCAGACCACGGTGGCCCGTTCCGGTTCGACGTGGCCCGCCCTGCCGGCCGACGCGAACCCCCACAGCACCACCGCAAAAGGTGGGTTTATCGCTGCCCAAACAGATTCCAAGCCGTGAGCGACGACGCGCGTGTCGACATGACGACCGGGGCCATCACCCCGAAACTGTTCGCCCTCTCGTGGCCACTCGTGCTGGGCAACATCGTCCAGACGCTCTACAATCTTGCCGACATGTTCTGGGTGGGGCGTGTCAACGCGGAGGCGGTCGCGGCCGTCTCGCTGATGTTCCCCACCTCGTGGATGTTCGTCTCGGTGGCGATGGGGATCACCGCCGCGGCGGTCGCACTGGTCTCGCAGTACGTCGGCGCCGACAAACAGCGCGAGGCCGACCACGCCGTCGCCCAGACGGTCCTCCTGACCGTCGGCGTCGGTCTCGCACTCGCCACGCTCGGCTATCTGATTCGCGAGCCGCTAGTGACGCTCATCGGTGCCCGGGGCGCGGTCTATGACTACTCTCTCGACTATCTCGAACCGATTCTCGCGGCGATTCCGTTCACCTTCCTCTTTTTCGCCTTCCGAGCAGTGCTGCGGGCGGCCGGCGACGTGCGGACGGCGATGTGGCTGGTGCTCATCTCCGCCGGGCTGAACGTCGTGCTCGACCCTATCCTCATCCTGGGCTGGGGGCCGGCACCAGAGCTGGGCGTGCAGGGGGCGGGGATTGCGACGCTCATCTCCCGCATCGCCGTCGCGCTCGTTGGGCTGTACGTCCTGCTCGACGGCGGGTGGGGCGTGAAGCTCCGGATTCCCGATTTGAAACCCGACAAATCCGTCCTGACCGAACTGGTCACAATCGGCGCGCCCGGCACGGGTGACGGGCTGGCGCGTTCGTTCGCGGCGGTCTTTTTCGCCGCGCTAGTCGCTCGGTTCGGCCCGGTGGCGACCGCCGCCTACGGCATCGGCATTCGGCTGATGTCCGTTTCGTGGACCGTCTCTGGCGCGGTGGGCCAGGCCACCGCGACGGGCGTCGGCCAGAACCTCGGTGCCGACCGCCCTGAGCGGGCCGAGGAGGTGACGTGGAAGGCGATGGTCGCAACGATGCTGTTCCTGTTCGCAGCGGGCGGGCTGGCGTTCGCGTTCCCGGACGAAGCAATCGCCATCTTCGTCGACGACGCCCGGGTCGTCGCTGCCGGGGTGGACCTCCTGCGCATCCTCGCGCCGTTTTGGGCGTTCCTCGGCGGGCTGATGGTGATTCAGGGCGGCTTCCGCGGCGCCGGCCAGACCAAACAGGCGATGGCGCTCTCGCTGGCCTCGCGCTGGCTGTTCCGCATCCCGCCCGCGTGGCTGCTTGGGTACTACCTGGCGTGGGACGCCAATGGGCTCTGGTGGGCGATGTCGTTCTCGGGCGTGCTGACGTTCGTCATCGGCGTGTTCTGGTTCCGGCTGGGCCGCTGGCAGGAGGGCGTGGTGGACCGGGACGCGCCGTCGCCGAAGGCTGCTGCGGGCGAGGACTGACCCCAAAATACCCCGCACAGGGGGATGGTGGCTCAGTCGTCGTCGGCCGCCGCGCCGAGCGCCTGGCCGCCTGCCATCGCCTCGAAGCCACGGTCCAGGTCCGCGATGAGGTCGTCGATGTCCTCGACGCCGACCGACATCCGCACGAGGGTGTCCGAGATGCCGTGGGCTTCGCGTGTCTCCTTCGGAATCGGCTGGTGGGTCATCCCCGCCGGAAGCTCCACGAGCGACTCGACGCCGCCGAGCGAGACGGCGAGGGTGAAGGTCCGAAGGCTCTCTAAGAACACTTTGGCGTCACCCATCTCGCCGACCAGGTCGAACGAGAGCATCCCGCCGAAGCCCGACTGCTGACGGGCGGCGAGGTCATGTTGTGGGTGGCTCTCGAGGCCCGGATAGTAGACTGTCTCGACCAGCTCGTGCTCGTCAAGGTACTCCGCGATGACCTGCGCGTTGGCTTCGTGCTGGCGCATCCGCATCGGGAGCGTCTTCGTCCCGCGGAGGGTGAGGTAGGCGTCGAACGGCGACATCATGTTCCCAAGCACGACGCGCTGGAGGAAGTAGAGCTCCTCTGCTAGGTCGTCGTCGTCGACGACAAGCGCACCGCCGATAGAGTCGGAGTGGCCGTTCAGATATTTGGTCGTACTGTGGGCGACGACGTCTGCGCCGAGGTCGAGGGGGTTCTGGAGGGACGGCGAGCAGAACGTGTTGTCGACGCCGAGGAGCGCGTCGCCCTCGTGGGCGATGTCGGCGATTGCTTCGAGATCACAGAGCTTGAGCAGGGGGTTCGTCGGCGTCTCCATGTAGACGAGCGCGGTTTCCGAGCGCATCGCGTCGGCGACGTTCTCAGTCTCCGTGGCGTCCACAAACGAAATTTCGACGCCGAGGTGGTCTCGGTAGTAATACTCCAGCATCCGTCGGGTGCCGGCGTAGAGGTCGTCGAAGGCGACGACGTGGTCCCCCGGCGAGAGTGTGGCGAAAAAGAGCGTCGAGATAGCCGCCGTTCCGGAGGCGAAGGCGAGTCCATGATTGCCGTCTTCGAGGGCTGCGAGGCGCTTCTCGGCCGCGTGGCGCGTCGGGTTCGAGAGTCGACCGTAGAGGAACTCACCCTTGTGCGGGTCGGCCTCGTCCAGCTTGAAATCCGGGTCGAGGCCGGGGATGGCGAAGGTGGAGGCCAGATGGATGGGTGAGACGACGTCGCCGACGCCGTGGCCCTCGGGATGCTCGCCCCAGGAGACGGCGCGGGTATCAAACCGATGGTCGTGATTCTCTGGCATGGTTGAAATGGGGTACATGTCGTGAAAACCTTACCGACTAAACAGTAATATCGCTGTGTACTGTATTATCGGTGGGTATTCCTACAGACAACTGAACAGTCGTCAAAGCCCAAGTTTTTCACACGATGGTGAAGAGTCACGCGTATGAGCACCCGCGCTCGGCGACGACTCGCCGTCGCTGTCGCCCTCCTCCTCGTGACGGTCCCGCTCTGGGCGCCGCCGCTGGACGTGACCGGTCGTGACCACCACTACGCCGCCGCGGAGATTTCGGGTGCGAACGGAACGCTCACGGTCGACTCCCCTAACGCCGACCGACGGATACACCTGACTATCGAAGGGCTGGACTGCACGTCCCGGTACTCCGCCTTGCAGCGACGCTGTCTGTTCGAAGGTGGAACGCTTGACGAGAACGTTACCGGAGTCGCACCGGCGGTACGCGGGAGTCCCGCCCCCGAAAGCGTCACCGAGACGGGACGGTACGTCGTCCTGAACGACGGCGTCTACCGGCGAACCGTCGCGACGAAGCCGTACGATGGCTCGTGGCCCGTCAAGTTCGAACTCGGCTTGGAGCGTGTCCCCCCGGCAACGGCGCTCGAAGACGTGGCCCGACAGGAGGAACAGGTTTCCGAGACGGCCCAGACCGTCATCCGGGACGGCCCCACGCGAACGGACGACCCGATTCGCGACGCCAACGAGGTACTCGCCGTCGACGGTAGTCATTACGTGGTTTACGAGACGTCTCGCCCGCAGTTCCTCTCCGCAAAACCCGGCGTCGAGCGGTTCCTCGAAGCTGTCTGCGTTGCTGCGGGAGCGTTCCTGCTCCTCCGTCAGCCTTCGAGTTCCTCACGCAGCAACTGATTCACCTGGCCGGGGTCGGCCGAGCCACCGGTCTTCTGCATCACCTGGCCCACTAAGAAATTGAGTGCGCCGTCGTCGCCGGACTCGTAGTCGGCAACGGCCTCGGGGTTCTCCTCGATCGCTTCAGCAACAGCCTGCTCGACCTCGCCGCCGCTGGCTTTGCCGAGCCCTTCGGCCTCGATGATTTCCTGTGGCGACTCGCCCTCGTCGAGCATCCGGCGGAACACGATCTCCTCGGCGTTCTTGGTGGTGACTTCGTCTTCTGCCACCAGTCGGACCAGTTCCTCGAACTCGTCGAGGCGGTCCGTGATGTCGGCCACCACCATGTCGCGGTAGTTGAGTTCGCCGATGAGGTTGTCTGCGACCCACGTCGCCGCGAGGCCGGGGTCGAACGTTTCGGCCACTTCTTCGTAGAGGTCGGCGACGGATTTCCGGGAGGTGAGCTTCGAGGCGGCTTCCTGACTCAGCCCGTACTCAGTCTGGAACCGCTGGCGGCGGGCATCGGGGAGTTCGGGAATGGGGATGCGCTCTTTCCAGTCGGCCACCTGGAGCGGCGGGAGGTCGGCCTCCCGGAAGTAGCGGTAATCTTTCTCCTCCTCTTTCGAGCGCATCGAGACGGTGACGCCCCGGCTCTCGTCCCAGTGGCGGGTCTCCTGCTCGACCGCGCGCCCGCGCTTGACCGCGTTGCGCTGGCGGGTGACTTCGTAGGCCAGCGCGTCCTCGGCGGCCTTGTGGCTGGAGATGTTCTTGACTTCGGTTCGGTTGGCGCTCTCGAGGACCTCCTCGCTGATGGTGCCGTCCTCGGCCACGTCGTCGGCGGCGACCATGGAGATGTTGGCGTCCACACGGAGCGAGCCGTCGCGGGTGGCGTCGAAAACGCCCAGATACTCGAGCACCTCCTCGAGTTTGGCGAGGAATGCGCGGGTCTCGGCCGGCGAGCGGAAGTCCGGTCGGGTGACAATCTCCATCAGCGGCGTGCCCGCGCGGTTGTAGTTGATGAGGGTGTAGTCAGCGGTGTCGATGTTGCCGCCCTCGTGCTGGAGGCTGCCGGGGTCCTCCTCCAAGTGGGCGCGGCGGACGCTGATGGTTCGGCGGTCGCCCTCGACGCGGAGTTCCAACTCGCCGTCGGCACAGATTGGCGCGTCGTACTGGGTGAGCTGGAACCCTTTCGGGAGGTCGGGGTAGAAGTAGTTCTTCCGGTGGAATGTGGTCTCCTCGGGGATCTCGGCGTCGAGTGCCTTTCCGATTTTCACCGCTGACTCGACGGCCGCCTCGTTGAGCACGGGCAACGCGCCTGGCAGGCCAAGACAGGTGGGGCAGGTCCGACTGTTGGGCGCCTCGTCCTCGGCAGCCGCCGTAGAGCAGCCACAGAAGATCTTGGTGTCGGTCTCCAACTGGACGTGGACCTCCAGTCCGATGACGGCCGCGAGTTCGCGGTCCTGGAGCGTCTGACTCATTGGCTCTGGATTCCGCCGGTTCGTGGTTAAGCGTGTCGGGAAGCAGGCGTTCCCGGAGCTGATAGTTGGCCCCGAACCTTATGGGGGATAACGGTCTCATATCGACCTATGAGCGAGGAACCGTACGCAATCGCGGGCATCGAACTCACCGACGACAGCTACACCGTCACGCAGGGGTGGGTGCGAAACACGTTCAAAGCGACTGACAAAGCGGGCAACGTCGTCCTGCGTGGGAAACAGAAGATGCTGAAGCTGAAAGAGGAGTTCCCGTTCGTCGACGCCGACGGCACCGAGGTGTTCACCGTCAAAGCCGGCGGTATCCTCGACGTGGCCGGGAACTACGTGCTGAGTGATGCCCAGACCGGCGAGGCCGTGGTCGTCCTCGATAACGACTACTCGATCATGCAGGACACGTGGACCATCCGCGACGCCGACACGGAGGCGGCTATCGCGAAAATCGACTCCCAGGGCGCGCTCACGACGCTCGCACGGAACTACCTCCCGTTCGGCAACTGGATTCCCCACAAGTACGAGATTACGGATGCCGAGGGCGACCACGTCGGCAGCATCCACGGCAAGTTCTCGCTGCGAGACACCTACGAGGTCACCATCGACGACGCCAGCGACGTGCCCAAGGAGGCCGTCGTCGCCGCCGCGATGGTTATCGACGCGATTCAGGACCACTGACGGCGGGGACGTAACCAGTTTTAGTTGAGATATGCTTATTGCGCAACGGGAAAACGTTGCGGCATGGACGACGGGCAGCCGCGGTTGGGCCGACGCTCGCTGCTCTCGGCGCTGGCTGCCGGACTCGCCGCAAGCGCAGGCTGTGTGGGTGCTCGCGCGAGTCCTGAGCCCGTCTCGCTGCTGGCTGCGGGCAGTCTCAACAACGCGTTCGAGAACGGCCTGCGGCCGAGCACGGACGCGAGGCTCGAACTCGAAGCCCGCGGCTCGGCGGAGTTGGCCCGTCTCGTCGCCGAGGGTGTCAAAGCCCCTGACATCGTCTCGGTTTCAGATGTCGAACTGTTCGATGGTCCACTCTCACCCGAGTGGTACGCGGAGTTCGCGACCAACTCGGTCGTCCTTGCCTACAATGGGGCGACTGACGGCGGCAAACGGCTCGCGGACGCGGGCCGCGACCGCTGGTACGAACCCCTTCTCGCGGACGCCGTTCGACTCGGCCGGACAGATCCGGCGCTCGACCCCCTCGGCTACCGAACGCTGTTTACGCTGGAACTCGCGACGGCGTACTACGACACCGGCGCAAATTTGCGGACCGCGATACCCGAACGCCGCCAACTGTACCCCGAGACACAGCTGGTGAGTCAGTTCGAGACCGGCTCCATCGACGCCGCCTTCACCTACCGCAACATGGCCGTCGAGCGCGACTACGACTACATCGAACTCCCCACGGCGGTCGACCTCAGCGACCCCGCCTTCGCCGACGAGTACGCTACTGTCAGCTACGAACTCCCCGGCGGGAAGGTCGTCGAAGGGGCCCCAATCAGCTACGGGTCGACGATTCGCGAGGCGTCTCCCGACGCGATGGCGGTGTTCGAGCAACAAATACGGGGCGAGTACCTGCGCGAGTTCGGGTTCACCGTCCCTGAGGACTACCCACGGTTCAGAGGCGATGCTCCCGACGAACTCACGCACTGAGGCCGCGGTCGGGCGGCTCGACTGGCTGTCGGTGACGCTGCTGCTCGGTGGGGTGTTGCTCCTCTACTACCTGCTGGCGCTGCTCTCGCTGGTTGTTCACCAGCCGCCCGGGGCTGTCCTCGCCCGGCTGAGCGACCCCGACGTGATTGGGGCCGCGCGAACGTCGCTTACTGCCTCGGCCATCAGCACACTCATCGCCACACTGTTCGGCGTGCCGCTGGCCTACTGGCTCGCACGGACCGACGGCGAACTCACCCGGCTTGTAACTGCGGTGGTGCTCCTCCCGTTGGTGCTTCCGCCCGTCGTCAGCGGGATGGTGCTGCTCACCGTGGTAGGCCCGGGGACTGCGCTCGGAGAGGTGGCAACGGCCCGCGGTTTCCCGCTCACTCGCTCACTCGCTGGCGTCGTGCTCGCCCAGACGTTCGTCGCGTCGCCCTTCGTCGTCGTCACGGCGAAGGCGACGTTTGAGAGCATCGACCGGAGCTTGGAGTACGCCTCCCAGTCGCTGGGGACGAGTCGTCTCATGACGTTCAGACGGGTGACGCTCCCGCTCGCGTGGCCGGGGATTCTGGCCGGCATCACGCTCGCGTTCGCCCGTGCCATCGGCGAGTTCGGGGCGACCATCATGCTCGCGTACTACCCGCGGACGATGC
>Ga0136585_100088_pt1 | contig 36885 bp, 30 predicted proteins | sample AntDeeMetagen404_FD_181012 | JGI IMG/M metagenome (GOLD analysis project Ga0136585, IMG submission 181012) | Saline lake microbial communities from Deep lake, Antarctica - Metagenome #404 | ecosystem: Environmental > Aquatic > Non-marine Saline and Alkaline > Saline | place: Antarctica: Deep lake... | reverse complement strand
TATTTATACAGAATCAAGGAGAATACCTGACCCTTGAGGGTCAGGATGAATCCGACAACACCTCCACAGTCCACCGTCGATGGAAGGGCCGGATATTCCACGATCCTAATCCGAATATTTACAAGAGACACGAGTATAAGTGATTATACAGGCGTTCAAATGCTGGAGGTCCACCGGACTCACCGAGCAAAAATCCGCAACCACTCGCAAGTAGGGGAATCGCTCGACCGGCACGGGTGGTCGGCCAGCAAACTCTGGAACGTCGCCAACTATCACTCCCGCAGCGTGTGGGAAGACACGGGCGAGATCCCCGACCACGGCGATCTCAAAGACGAGTTGAAGACACATCCAAAATACAAGGGGCTGCACAGTCAGTCCAGTCAGCGCGTTCTGGAGGAACTCGCTGAGGCTTTCAACTCGTGGTATGGTAAGAGGAAGTCCGATGACCGTGCAAATCCGCCCGGCTACCGCAAGAAAAACCATTACGACTCTCAAGGCCACCGCGTCCACGAAGAACACCCTCGCAGTACGGTGACGTGGAAGCAAAACGGAATCAAACACGACGCCAAGAACAACCGTGTTCGACTCTCGAAGGGCGCGAATCACAAGGAACACCCGAAAGCGTGGGAGTACATACTTGTTGAATACGAAACTCGTCCCGGCGTCACTATCGAGAACCTACAACAAGTTCGTGCTGTCTACGACAAGGCAAAGGGGCGATGGGAACTGCACCTCGTCTGCAAAGACGAAATTGAAACACCCACTGCACCCGGTAACGAGTCAGCGGGTGTTGACCTCGGCATCTGTAACTTCGCGGCGGTCGCGTACAGCACCGAGGAAGCAGACCTGTACCCCGGCAACCGTCTGAAACAAGATGGGTACTACTTCCCGAAGGAAATCGCCAAGTGCGACGATTCAAATGATTCTGAGGCCACTCGGTTACATCATAAGTGGTCGGAACGACGAACACACTTCTTCCACAGTCTCGCCAAACGCATCGTTGAGAAGTGTATCGAGTGTGGTGTTGGCCGCATCAACGTTGGCAAACTCGCTGGTGTCCGTGAAGACGAGAACGGCGAGTCGAAGAACTGGGGTCGGCACGGAAACCTTGACTTGCACGGGTGGGCGTTCGACCGCTTCACCAAGATTCTCACGTACAAAGCGAAGGTCGAGGGAATCGAGGTCGTAGAAGTATCTGAGCGCAACACAAGCAAGACGTGTTGTGTCTGCGGTAGAGAAGACGACAGTCAGCGTGTCGAACGAGGCCTGTACGTCTGTGAGAGGTGTGATGCAGCGTTCAACGCTGACGTGAATGGGGCGGAGAACATCCGTCTCAACATCAACAGCACAGAAAGTAACTCTGAGTCTTCGGCCAGTTTGGGCGAAGATAGGAGTACCGGCTGGTTGGCACAGCCAGCAGTCTACCTTCACGACCTCTCCCGAGGATTCCAACCTCGGACAGAGGTGGTAGACTGCAAACCTTAATATCCCAACCCAAGCGGTGTGGTGCCGTGGGATTCCTCCGCGTTCACGCGGAGGAGGATGTCAATCATCTTGGGCCTCGCAGGCTCACGAGAACGCCGCTGTAGGCGCAGCCACGATCGTGACAGCAACGGCGGCTTAGAGAGTACATTTCGTCTGCTTCAGATGAGGTTCGTCGAAGAACAATCCAACTGGTGACTACACACCACTTTTGCAAGTGAATACACGAAGGTTGGGGGTTCAGCAAGTCGGTCGAAGCCGCATAATTAGGGCAACAGCGACCGCTCGGCGACGGTCACCGAAACTTCGGGATGGAGTTCGGACCAGCTACCGCTGTCACCGGTTCGGTAGGAAAGCAGCGTGTCCCCGAAGTAGTCGCCCAGCGAATACGTCGCGCTGCCGCGCAGGCGCTTTCCATGGACGCGGTACCGCTCGGTAACTGACTTGCCAGCAGCCAGACTGCGAACCAGCTGAGTATTGTCCGTCCCTGTACTATTTGCTGTGACCTCAACATGGTCGGTCTCGGCGTACTGATCGGTGAGCAGAAGGGTCCGCATACCGTTCTCATCGGGCGGGATCAAAGCGAGTATCCTGAATGGCCAGACGCCAGTGTTTCTGATCTCGACAGCTGTCTCGCTGTCGTTTCGGAGCCTCACGTCTAGCGACCCGGGGCTGTCGACAGTGATGTCTGAATCTGCTATCTCTACATCGAAGCCGAGCGGTCCGGCCGTGTCAGCCGACGAAACCGAAGCAATGGTGTACTCGGGATCGCCCATGCAGCCAGCGAGCCCGGCCATTGTCGCTGTCGCAGCCCCGAGATAGTGGCGTCGTTTCATCGTGTTTCTTCTCCGGTGCGGGCTGACTCATCGGTCAGGTGGACGAAGACATCCTCGACGGTGGCGTCGGCTGCGAGATCGAGGCGCTCCCTGAAGTCTGAGAGCGTTCCCTCGTCGACGAGGCGTCCGCGATGGAGGATGCCGATCCGGTCACAGACCAGTTCGACCTGCCCAAGGACGTGACTCGAAAAGAAGACCGTCGTTCCGCGTTCGGACTCCGATTTAACGACATCCCGCACCAGTGCGACGCCGTGTGGATCAAGTCCCGTGAAGGGCTCATCGAGGATCAACAGCTCCGGATCGCCGACGAGGCTCATCGCTAGTGCGAGACGCTGTTCCATTCCTTGCGAGAATTCGCCTGCCGGGCGGTCGATAGCCTCGACGAGGCCGACCCGTTCGAGCAGCCTGACGGGATCGTCGTCGGACCCTTTGGTGTCGGCAACGAACTGGAGATGACGCCGGGCCGAGCGGTCGTCGTAGGTGTCGAATCGGTCGGGGAGGATTCCAATTCGCTGGTGGCAGGCGACCACGTCCGTCCAGGGATCGAAGCCGAGTACGCGTGCGGTTCCGCTCGTGGGTTTGTTGTAGTTCATCAGCAGGCCGATGGTCGTCGACTTCCCGGCCCCATTTGGACCGAGAAAGCCATAGACTTCTCCACGGTCGACGGTGATATCAAGGCCGTCGAGGGCGGTCTGCTCGCCGTATCGTTTGGTCAGTCCGTCGGTTTCGATGGCCGGGGTCGTCATACCAGATCACTCCGCTGGAAACGATAGCGAGCCAGCCCCAGTGGCACTACTAACCATACCAGGAGGACGACGAGCCCGGATATCTCGTGGAGGTAGGCTGGTGGTGTCTGGCCTTGGAACGCGCTTTCGACGGCATAGACGTTGATGCTCGTCGGCGTCTGGAGCTTCGTGATGACGGCGTCGTAGCCTGCCCCGGAATTCCCGACTCCGAGCATCCAGTTAGTCAGCACGCGGTAGGCTCTTCCCGGAGAGAGCCGGAGCAGCGCGAAAAACAGCCCGTCGGCTGGCGCGTTGAACGAGGTTACCGACGCCGTGCCGACGGTCGCGTATATCATCTCGGCGAACCCCGTCCAGAAGACCGTGAACACGAGATAGACGCCACCGAAAACGACAGTGGCCGCCCGGACGGTACTCGATGTGATCGCAGAGATGGCGGTAGCGACCGACACGAGTGTCGTAACGTACAGCAGTGTTGCCAGCAGGACACCGACAAATAGCAGCGGCGAGAAGAGTCCGAACCGAACGATACCGATCAGTCCTAAGACGACTGCTGCAGCTGAGACTGGGACTGCAAGTCCCACACTCCGACCTATAACCTTCCCGACGAGGATATCGCTCCGTGTCAGCGGCAAGCCAAGGACGAACTTCAGGCTCCCAGACGTTCGCTCGCCAACAATCGAGCGGTAGCTCAACAGGAGTACACCCACTGGGAGGAGAAACGAGCCAGCGGTCTGGACGAACCCGACAGTCAGATTCGGGCCGAGACCCTGCCATCCGTTGTAACTTGGTCGGTAGGCCCACACGACAAGGAGCACAGCGAGTAGCCACGGCCCCTTCGAGCGTAACATTCCACGGGCTTCCTCTCGGGCAAGCGGGAGCCACCGAGGGCGTGTACTGGCCAATGAGGTCACACGCCACCTCTACGGTGAGACGACGCTCGTTGGCACTGCTGTAGACTCTGGCTAGGAGGACTCACCGCCAACGGAGCGGTCTCTTGAATTATTGTTGGCTTATCATCTGGGGGCATCTGTTGATGCATTCAGATACAGTAACCTGTATCTTAGGATGAATTCAATCCAGATTGAACATACGCCACTGCGTTCTGGTGTGCCAGCTGTTACTGCTCGAAGTGGGCAGGTAGTTCGAAGGGTGGGTGCTTCTATGCTTGCAATCTTGCGCAGCTGTTTCTTCACTATCCGTAGTAGTTGATACGGTCGACACGTGTGAGTCCATCTCCCATCTGGTGATCTCAGAACTCAAGGTGAGAGCTGAAGGAGTAGATCTCTATAGGAAAAGCAGACGAAATGTACTCTCTTGATTCTCGCGTGGACCTGACTTGTCGCTCTCATAGCATTCAATAACACGCCCTGAGTACTTTTTCGAGACTCCGATGCGTCACAATCGGGCCGAATCTTTTTGTCGTAAGTTAGTCTCCGAGTCCCCGCTTGGTGAACACGATATGGAACTGCCGATAGCGTCGATAGAGGCATAAACCACCATGTCGACGTCTGCCTGTACAGAATACCACGTTTCGATGGGTCACTCCACGCTAGTAATTACGCCCGGTCGGATTGCCAAATATTCCTAACTCTCGTTGGATACAATCTCTGGGCTGTGTGGTGTGTTAACGAAGAACTTATAAGCTATTCTGGTCTAGAAGACCGTAGTAGACGTTGAAGCAAACAACGAACGAAGTGAGGCCGTAGCGACGGTCGACCGTTCGTGGGTGTGTTGTTTTTGTAGAGGTTGATGATTCGTGGTTTAGGTGTGTTTCAGGGCTTCTCGTGGCCTTGTCGACTCTCTGGGCCATCTTCGAGGCGGAATTGGTCACAAAAAGATTTCACCCGTTTCACGCGTCACTCGAAATATCTGAGTTATTATCCTCTGTGGGCAGTGGGGTAGTTGCAGACTGAGCAACCGCGAGTGTGAATTTTATAACTGGATATCAAAATGAGAGGTATGGATCGTGAGAGCGAAGAGCCGAGTCAGTTGGTAAGTACAGACACGAAAATAACGTCAATCTTCGTGGTTCTCGGCGTTGTTCTCTGGTATGGCTCAATGACCGTGACCGAGAGCCAACTCATTCAGTTCGCCCTCCTGCTTGGTGTCGGTCTGATTGTCCCGACCTTAATTAACGAATTGCGAGAATAATGACCCATCGGAATGTGCTGAGTAGGCACATCTACTGAGGTGTTCGTTCACTAGTAGCAGTGTGAAATCAATCGTCCTGGAGGGCTGCATACTCCCACTGTATACCGCACGTTGATACTGTCACAATAAGAGAGTCCAACAGATCCGTTCCGACCTGCGGCTGGCCACCCAGCGTTGTTCACAGCCTAGGACCGACCAGACAGCGTAATTCACACCCCGCTGCAGCCGGCCGTACCGCGTTGGTCACAGCCCAGCACCCGACCGCATAATTCACAGCCTGTCGTACTGATCCAGCCTCTACACCGCCGTTCTCGTGGGTCAGCTGACAGTCCGAGAAGATACATAATGGGTGATCGTCGACTGTCGACCGACTGCTGGTACTCATTGTGCTGTTCCATTTCCCCCTACCCCAGAGATGCCTCTGTGGGCCCGCTCGTCGATCCGACGGTTGAGACGCCCTATATGCCCTCGGAGGCCAGCAAGTCGACACAGGCCGCCGACATCCGGCTGCGGACTGCTGTGGGGTACTTCGAACCGACTGTTTTGAGATACTCTCTACAGTAGGCGTTCTTGAGTGAGATGATGTACTGGCCCAGATCGGTGTAGGTGTCGGGATACGTCGCTGGGATGCGGTGGGTTTCGGTGACCGTTGTAACGACCGATTTGAGTGTGGCGACCGACTCCATCAACGCCGCCACGTCATCGAGCCAGTGGTCGATGCTTTCGTCTGTTTTGCCGTCTATGTTGAGGCTGCGATGCCAGCGCTCAACATCTAATACGTCTTCGGGCCTCTCGATGTAATCGGGGACCTCCAGTCGGCGCTCCAAGATTGCTTCGGCCGCATCGATCTGTGCGACCTCGGTTGTGAAGAATGCCTTTGAGTCGGGACTTGGACTTGCAAAGAGGTGGGCTTCGATCAGTGGGCGGTAGGTTTCGTGGATGTACTGTCGACCGGCGTGTTCGTCGAGGCGATCGTGAAGCGATAGGAGGTACTCGTCGATCGTCTCGGTGATCGTCGAGTCGGGGACGAGATCGTAATCCGTTGCTTTGTGTCGAAGGATGGCGGCGATAATGCGTGGGGTGTACTTGTGGGAGGATTTGAGTTCGTCTGTGGGCACTCGGTCGGGATGGATCACGAGGTCGTCGCTCCAATGGGTGTCGTCTCTGACGCTCTTGCGCAGTCGACTCCAGGAGAGTTCGGGACCACTCTGTTCGAGTTCAGTTGGTCCCAGCGTCATAGAGTAGTTGTTGGGCGTCGGGGTGGCCCCACCATCGGTGTCGACTGGGTTCATTGGTGGAGTTTCGTCTTCGGAGGTGCTCAGGTAGACCTCGTCGATGACGTCCTCGGGTGAGCTTCCGGTGGTGAGCTGGCGTATTTGTTCATCGGTGATGTGACCACTGGCCAGCGCCTCGGGATCGAGCTCGCCGAATACTTGGTGGTAGTGGTCGTCGATGTGCTGGCGGATGACCGCCGACTGGGAACAGTCGCCGTAATCTGCGGCGAGGGCTTCGAGTTTGGCTTTGCGTTCGCTGTCGACTCTCACAGAGAGGTTGACGGTGGTTGTGATGGTGCTTGTGGACATAGATATCTTTGAGAGGATTCGATGATCGACTCGGCAGCAAACACCGACACAATAGACGTCCTCTGTGGGACCGACCGCACACTTTATGTTGACCGCAGGTGACGTTTTTCATGACGGTTTTGCCCGCAACAGACCGTTGCCATCCTGGACGCGTGGTGTGACACGTGATCCGGGTTGTTTTCCCGGAAGATCTGCCCAAGAGAGCGTTGAGTCTGCTTGAGAGTCTGTAGAATGGGACATTACTTAATACTGTGGGAGATATCCGACATAAAAATGAGTAATAGAATATCTGTGTTAAATATGGCTCAACTGTTGAACAGACCGTATTCACTAAACAATAGCCCCATGTGTGGATATCTATGCGACCACGGGTACCATGGATGAACGAACTCGACGATACTATATTGGAGTTCCTTGCAGAGCTTGATCATCCTGCTGGTGAGCCCGTTGTCATCAATCCGCAATCGATCTATGAAAATATTGTATCGATTCGGAATATGAGTAATAAGACTGCTAAAACAATCTCGCGCCGGATGAACACGCTCTACGAGCACGGTCTTCTTGATATGGCAGAGTCATCTGGCAAGCAGTATTTTATTACTGAGAAGGGGCTGCAGTACCTTTCTGGTGAGATCGATGCAGACGAACTAAAGGATAACTTTGAGGAGTAGTTAACCAACACTCTACACGGCTATTCTGTTTTGTTGGTTAAGACAATTCAATCTCGACGTATTGACTACTCATCACGCTTCTGTCTGCCTTTTTCCACTTCTAAATGGCCCGAACCAAAGCGGTTAAGACACTCTGCTGCATATAAATGGTAAGGAAGAACCAGTCGCTGTTGGGCGTTGAAACGCCCCGGTGTTAGAGCACCGAGGCTGGCTTCCTTAGCACAAGCAAGCCAATGTCTACTACAGACTCCACTAGCAAAGAGTGTATCGCTACCGACCAGACCAGATGGATCGGTCCACTGACTGAATACGATAAGTACGGCCAGCTTACGGGTGCGCGGTTTGTTCGCTGTCGTGGCTGTGGTGTTGAGGTGCTGACCTACGGGAAGCAGGATGTCGACCACCGCCCGGAGTGTTCCCGATGAGTACCCGTGTCGAGGAACTCCGTAATCTGCTCACCGAGGCCGCAAAGGGGGCAATCGATGAAGATACGAAAGACCATATTGAGGTCGCACTCACATTGGTCGAAGAACTCCCACAGCCCACTCTTGTCGAGTGTCCCGTGTGTGGGCGAACGGGTCTGCCCGAGCGAATCGTGAACCACGACTGCGAAACAGTGGCGACTGACTAATCGTCAAACCACCTCTAAATTAAAAATAAACGGATGTAGCAGAGTTTTCAATCACCTATGTATTTTTAGCTGTGAGTGCTGGAAGATTGAGCCTAATTAGGCTAATTCTAATCGTGTTACCGTAAACTCGATTACGTAATGAGTGATTTATATGTGGTGGCACTAGTATTACAAGGCAATTTAAAAAGATATGATCAAAAATTATTGAATGATCGCTGAAGTTGATTTAGCAGTCGTCCTCTGCTGCGATTGGAACGTCGACTTCTTTGGGTGGTTCTGGTGTTTCTGACTCTTCGTCAAGTGGACCGAAGCCGTCTGGTGGGGATCGATGGTCAGTCCCTTTTTCAAATGCGTAAGCGTATTTGAGCAGCTTGGGCTCGTCGAACTGTCGACCGAGGAGATCGAACGCAGCGGGGAGGTGTTCATCTTCGGTGAACCCAGCGGGAACAGCGATCGACGGAAGATCTGAATTAGGACTGAGTCGGGAACGACTACCGATCCCCGATTCCCCGATTTTTTCAGGTGGCTGCGCAGTGTTTGGGTACAAGATCGCATCCAACTCTTTTTCGGCCATCGTCTGTAAGATCAAATCACGGAGTTCTTTCCGTCGACCCTCATTTTCTCGGAACTCTTCTTCGAAGGTGTCGAGATCGGCATCATTGGCCGCTTCGATCGAACCGGCGATGTCGCAGGCGTACAGTCCCGACTCGTACAACTCTTCGACAGAGCTGATCGGTGCATCGTCTCCGAGACTCTCGAAGTATGCATTAAGCGATGTTTTGACCTCACCCTGGACGTAATAGCCTTGGTTATCCAGTTCTTTCACAGTCTCAATTGGTGCGATTTGGATGGGATCAACGATGGTTGCACCAAGTGCTTCCATCTCTTCGATCGCTTCGTCGATGACGGCGGTTACCTGTGCAGCACCTTTCTCGTCTTCTTTTTCAATTGTTGTTTCCTCACCCAAAGCGTCGTACTCGGTCCCGAAGTAGTCGCGGTAAATTCCAATCCGAGCACCGTCGAGCCCATCTTCACTGAGACAATCGAGATAACTATCTTCCTTATGAGATGATTCTTCGCTTGGAATTTCACCGGCACTGCGAGCCGTGATCGGATTATTTGGATCGTATCCGGCAGTGATCTCCAATATCTGGGCAGTTTCTTTCACCGTCCGTGTATTGATACCGGGAGTATCGTATGTTCCTGCAATCGGCACGATCCCGTCGAGACTAACTAGTCCGACGGTTGGACGCAACCCGACGAGATTGTTGTAGGTGGCTGGACCCCTAGTCGACCCTCCAGTATCGGACGCGGTACCGAACACGGCGAGGTTGGCCGCGACACTAGCACCAGTGCCACCACTAGAGCCACTTGGGACCCGCTCTATATCGTATGGGTTACGCGTTTGTCCACCAAGAGAACTTATTGTTGTTCCGCCTCGTGCGTATTCATGAGTGTTTGTTTTTGCGAGTACGATCGCCCCTGCCTCACGGAGTTGTTTGACGTAATACGAGTCTTCCTCGGGTTGGGAGTCTTCTAGCGAAAGCGAGCCTGCGGTGGTCGGAAGATCACCCGTATTGTAGATGTCTTTGACCATAATAGGGACACCATGTAACGGGCCAACAGGTCCTGACTCTTCGAGTTTTTCATCGAGTTCATCAGCACGTTCTAGGGCGTCATCGTTGAGGGTGATAACGGTATTGAGTACGTCATCGTATGCCTCGATACGTTCGAGGTAAATCTCCGTGATCTCCTTGGCAGTAGCTTCTCCGAGGTGGATTGCGGAGTACACGTCGTCGATCGTTGCCTCGATCGGGTCAAACTCCTCTGAACCTGACTCATCACTGACTGCTGTTGCCTGACCGGTGAACAAGCCTGCGGCTCCTGCAGCTCCAGCTAGTTTCATAATTGACCTCCGTGTAACCGACGTGGAATCATACAATCCGCCATCTATTTCTACATCATCTGCACATCCATCTTGCTTTCGAGCAATATGGTCTTTACTTGCCATACATATCCACCAATTAACTCGGTTATTATAATCTCTTCTCAGAATATTCTGAAAAATTCTAAAAATTGCAGTTCGAAATATGTATTATGAACGTCTTGCTGTATGTACTGTCCATACAATATTAGGTATTCGATGCACGGCGTTCTCCAGAATTTGAGTGTCCCTTTCAATCTACAGTCGAGGAGCTTGTATTGTCTCTGTCTATGGTATTCATTGCTCACCGATGAATGATCACACCCACCCAAGTTTTGCATTGTGTCGACTCACATAGCTCGGGTCGACACTGCCATCTGGTAACGTGAGCTGCTGCCCGGCACGCTCAATAAGTGTTCGCTGCAGCAGGTCACTCTCGGTTTCAAACTGCGGATTCACTCGGAGGCAGTAATCCTGATCAATCGTGAAGAGGCCTCTATCGAAGGCAGCATGATGTGTCTTACTTAGCGGGAGCACGTTCGTCACATCCGCTCGATACTGTGGATAGTCGCTCCAGGGTAGCACGTGTGCAACATCCAGCAGGCTGGGATGATCTACACCAGAGACCGGACACGTCTGGTCGTGTCGTGAGAGAACGGTTGCACGGAATTCGGGGTCGACGACTCTGGCATGAATAGTCGTTTCGTATGTTCCAGCAGTACTCCCAGTGTTACCAGCCGTCGGTCCATCGGTAGTAGCCCACTCTTCGACTGCCTGCGAGACGAATTGTCTTCCGTCGTCTGTGAGCTGGTACTTGTCTCCGTTTTTCTCGATCAACCCCATACTGCGAAGCCAGTTGACCCGCTGGGTCGCCATATCCGTCTGTCCTGGACTCCACCCGAGTTCTGGGTGTGTTTCGAGTTGTTGCGTACTGATCTCTGTGAGAGACATTGGAGCAGCAGACAATGCGTAGAGTAGACTCCGAAGACCCACGTTCCGTTCGCACATGATTCGAAGAAGCGTCGCTGTATTCTGTTGTTGAACGTACTTACGCCCCGCATCTCCGAGCTCCCAGTGGTCGTCGGCTTCGCGTAGGAATCCAACCTGCTGGAGATAACTCACTCGCCGCATTATCGAGTCTCTGCTGGAGACGTTTGCAAACGTCCCTCGATGCCACCCGACGAGTTCGTCTGTCGTTGGGTTGTAGCCATCAACAAACTCGATGATTGCATCTAACGTGTCGACGTAGTGGATTCCTCCGCCAAACATGGGAACGATACTACGGAGGCGATCCAAAGGCATGGATTGAGAATAAGTCGGTCGGATGATGATTCTTTCTGTGACGTGTGTACATCGATATTTATCAGCTGAGATCTAATTGGAATGTCTTACTTGTGTTTGGGATAACATACACATCATCTATGGCATAGTTAGTCTTTAATTATGAGTTATGTTGAGCCTCGTTTCTGTTGGAGTAATCAAGACGAATCTGTGCATCATAGCCGACGAAGGATATATTTTGGTTGAATAACTGTAGCATAGAAGTGTTGGACGAGAATTCATTCAAAAATATAGACAGAGTGTCGATTTTCGGAGGAGAGGGTATTGTCGTCCGCGCAAATAATGATTCTCTATACATTCACATAGATGATGGCGAATTGTCAATCAAAAATCAAACCTCACCCCTAGTTTCAAAAATGGACAGATAGTGGATAGGTGCTTGTGACTCATTTAATGACACGCTGCTTGAATCTACGACCTCTGATAGAGATAGACAACACCAATATATGTCGCCACTTGTGATAGTATCATAGATGGGTGATAGACGAGTCGACGGGCACTCTGCAGGCTTCTCAGACGGAGGTATTGAGGATACCACTCAGAACGACCGTCCGTTATCGGCAGATCTCGTGAACGTGGTTGCAGAGGCTCACGATGTCTCTGAGACTCGTCTGGCCGACGTACTCTCTGAGACGGTCTATCGTCGTGTTCTAGAACTTTCCGAAGAGACGACACTGGATGTTCAAGAGTCGATAGTCTACGCTTTGTTCGAAGATGATTCACTATCTCAACAAGCGATCTCCGAGAGACTCGATATCGGACCCAAAGTAGTTCAGAGTTCACTAGAGAGGTCCAGAGTTAAATTAGAAGCGGCTAGGAGGACTGTATCGATGGTCGACACACCGAGTCCTCTGTCGGTCCAAGAGAAGGATTATACGGCGGAAGATTGGCTCGGTCTTGAGTGGACCCCATGGTTCGAACTTGAAGATACGCACAAGTTGGGTGAACTCCCAACTACTGCTGGTCTCTATAGGGTCCGACACACCGCTACAGACGAAATTGTGTACATCGGAGAGTCTGGAGGCAAAAACGGGGTCCTAGGGCGGTGTAGATCGCTCTCGTCGGGAGTGTACGACGAAGCAATGCCGTCTAAGGGGAGCCACCCTACGCGTCAACGCCTCTGGAGTCTCTGCCAACGTGATGGGGGATCGTTCGAGTTGTCAGTCGCAACACCACCAGTTGCGTCCCACGATCGGACTAGACGTGGGATGGAGGCTGCTGCGATCGCAATGTATCGTAGGGCCACTGGACACAGCCCACGTGTTCAATTTGGCCGTTCGGTCTCTGTTGACAGCGCCAGTCCTGCTACGTCTCCAGCAGATGATCCGTTTACATACGTCTCAGACATGCGGAGTATCTCTCCACCACAGTGGACCAACTGGCGAAACGTCACGAGTGACGACTGGCTCGGGATGAATTGGTCTCCACCTGTTCCACTTGGAGAGCGGACGACAGTAGATGTGGATGGAGAGTGTGTGTATCGTGTGTGGTTCTCCAAAGACGATGGGACACGACTGGCATTCGTAGGCGAGGCAGAGACACCTGTTAGTCGACTGTTTCGAGCCGAACGCGAATACGGGAGTGAGACAATGTTTTCGCTCACGTCTGTTCCCACGAACTCGTTCGCTGACGAAGAGCGACTCCGACGGAGACTCGAACGGAAAATCGATCTCCAGGGCGCCCACTTCCTGGCGACAGGTTCACCCCCTGGATCACAGTTCGGTAACTTGTAGCTGCACCCTTCTCGCTGATAGTGATTCGATAAATGCATTTAAACCATCTGGATGTGTTGTCTATGTTGATAGTCACTATTTTTAGACAAGCGCTTACTATGATTACAAAAATGAGGGAACTACATTGACTCGAGGATGGGGATTTACTACTTCTCGGCCTACCGACGCGCGGTACGGGGACGACGTCGCTAAGTACACGATGTCCGAGGGAGAGGACCTCAAGACGTTCGTGAGAGAGGTCCTCCAAAACGCGAACGATGCGGGTCTTGACAACGACAATCCAGTTGAAGTAAACTTCAACATACAGACCCTATCTGGGGACGCTTTCGACGAGTTCTGTGATGCAATCGACTGGGAAAGTTGGTCACGACACGCACGATTCGCCAACGACACCGAGAGTGGTCGCCAGATCGTTCGACATCTGGACCAGGCAGAAAGCGAGGGAGAGCTCCGTGTATTGACGATCGAGGATCGAAACACCCACGGACTGTTAGGGGCTGAAGATGCCGACGAAAAGAGTTTCACTGCGCTCGTCCGGGACGTCCTGTTTAGTAGTAAGAGTGGGGAAACTTCCGGTGGTAGCTACGGTCTCGGAAAAGCAGTCCTCTGGCTGTTCTCGGGGCTCTCGATGGTCGTTTTCAATTCTAACCTGAGTCAACCCGATCCGAGAGACGACTCTCCACGCCTCATCGCGCGTACTCGGTTACCGACACACAAGTCAGACGACAACGAGACCGTCTACCAGGGGCACGGGTGGTTCGGAGATCAAAATGACGACGGAGCCCGCCCGTTGTCCGTGTGGGGAGACGAAGCCAAGGAGATTGCCGAGCAACTTCGGATGGAGCGGACAACTGACGCTCCCGGCACGAGTATTATGGTCGCAGGGTTTCGCGATCCGACAGCCGAGGACTCACTCGACGACGACGAGCTAGCGGATCGGATTGTCGAAGAATCACTCAGCTCGTTTTGGCCAGCGATCTACCGAGACGAACTGTCCGTGTCTGTGGAGACTAGTGACGGAACACACGACGCGACGATAGAGAATCATTCGGAGATCGAACCCTTTGTCGAATGTCTTCGGTCACGTGGGTCGACCTCCGAAGAACTCGAAGAAAGTGGAGACGTGGTCGAAGCACCGATCGCTCTCGATGTCCCCGACAAGATCTCGGGAGAATCTACAGAGTCGGGTGAGTTGGCTCTCTGTGTCCGCATGGCGGCAGACCGAGAGAAATACGAACGAAATACAGTCGCGTTCGTCAGAGGGGCAGGGATGGTCGTCGAGTACTATGATCGAAACAGGGTTGTCATCGGTGGGCAAAATTTCCACGGCGTACTCTTAGGGGGGAACGCCCGAAAGTGGGGCCTCGAAGACGACTCCCCGGAGGCATCTGACAAGGACATAGAGGACTTCCTCTATGCTGCCGAACCACCACGACACAACGAGTGGCGGCGAACAGAGACCCTCGCCAATACCTACGAAGATGGCTTCAAAGTGGGTGTCGAGGGAATTAGATCCAACGTTACGGACCAACTACGGTCTCTCATTGCTCCCAAAGTCGACCGTGGTTCGATCGGTCCGAAACGACTGGCGAGTAGATTCCCTATCGGAAATGGTGGGATAAAGGAGAGTCAATCTGTTAGTCATCACGTGACCGGTGAGACCGACGTCTCGTTCGACGAGAGTCACGAACATTGGGTCTTTTCGGGCGAAATCGAGCCTGCGAACTCTGCCGACGAACTTCGCGAGGTAACCATCTCACTCAACCGAATGGGAGAAGAGCGACAGACCAACGATCGAATACCTGTTTTGAGTGTCAGTTCGTCGACGATGGGTGTCAGGGTAAGCATGGCCGAGTCGAACGGTGTTCAAGTCGGTCGTCTACAGATCCCATCGGGGATCCCCTCGGTCGAATTCGAGGGGTTCTCGGAACGTGATCCACGACAGGTAAAGACTAGGTTAAACGTGAAGGCAAAGCTGCAGAGCAGAGGTGACGAGTGATGGCGATAACAGACGATCTAGAGGCAACAGAGTCTACCGAGGAGGATGGCGAAGTCGATTACGAGACGGGAAGTCTACAGCGAGATTCGCTTCCATACGCGTACGCAGAGGAGGCCTTAGATCTCTCTGTCACCGGCTACCTCCTCGACGAAAACGACTGTGGTGATCGAGGAGAGCTGTATCAGGGCCGTCAGTCGATCTCTCTCGTCGACGATGGTGATTGGGAGAAGCTCACGGTAGAGGGGAGTGTAGACATAGACCAAGAGACAATCGAGTCGGTCTTCCCAGGAGATGAGTGGGACGAACCCCCTGCCCGGCTAGCAGTAGTGATCACGTGTCCGGAATCTATCAGCCGGAGTGCGGAAATGCTGACCGACGACACTGTCGAAGGGAAAACCTACGATTTCAGTGTCGAGTTAGATCGAGAGGATTATCGTGGAGATATCTTCCTCATACCGTTCCTCGTGAGGGGCGAAGAACGTCTGACAGGGGTCGCCAACCGTGCGACCAAAGTTGGCGCACGACTCGCCGATGGGGAACCTTGGAGAGTAACCCTCGATCGCGGACCCGACGATGGAGGACTACTCCAACCACTCGTAGAGCCATTTAGTGATCACGAGAAGTTCCCTGACGATACTCATATCCACTACCTCGATATGGACGAACCACAGAACCCACAGTTGTTCCTAAATGCGGATCATCCTACCATCGTCCAAGTTCTCAACAATGAAGGTTCGACCGGCGGACCGCCACGACTCAGAGACGTCCTGTTCGGATACATCGAGCACGGGGTCTGGATGGAACTTCTCCTCCGTACAGCCCAAGACGTAGACGAAGACACTGCCGAGACGAAATTCAACTGGCAAGAAGACGTGATAGACCTATTCTACGAGGAGCTCTATCCAGACCTCGATAGAGAGGCAGCCACAGTACAGCTTGGAAAGGATGCTTCCGATGTGGAAGACCTGAATCTCCTCGTCCAACGCTTAGAGCGGGCGATAAACGATCGTGTCGACCTTCCGTACGACACACAGCGACTCATCGAAGAGGGGATCCAGAATGTCGACTGAACTCAAACGACTGACGAGTGCCGGACGGTCTCTCATCGGAGAAGACTTCTTCGAAGGACGACGTGAGTTCTCCGAAACAGACCTCGGCCCCTATCTGGAGTCTGTCGGGATCAATTTAGACTTGTCTCCGATCGAAGAGCGATTTCAAGAGGCTAAAGATGGCGGCGAGTTCGAAACGCAGAGACACCTCTTGGACGCCGAGATGGCTCCAGTGGTCCACGACACCATTGATGTCTCCAGACGAACTGCAGCCGATGCAGGTCTTTGGCACTTCCTCACAGTCGTCCACTTTCCGGAGTTCGTGAGATACCGTTGGGAGGGATCGACTACACTGGACGAGAAGTTCCTTCGGGCTGGGACAGACATCTACTCGAATGCCCTACATCGGCTGTGGTGGATGGCCGAACTCACGTACGAAGATGATCAACCGGTCGACGATGGCCGATACGAACGGACCGAGAGAGTACTCTCGTTCCAAGAGCTAGCCAACGACATCTTCGATAGATGGTTCGCGAGATACCGTCCTGTCGCAGTCGCCTGTGCGGATTTACTCGACAAATCTATCCTTGACGAGGAAGAACCCTCGAGTTCGAAGGTAGCGAGCCAAACGACAACCAGACTTCGAGAGGATCTCACTGTACTGAGAGTGGAAGCGATGACTGACGAAGAGATCGAAGAAAAAATCATCTCTCTTCGTGACGAAGTCATCCAAGAATTATCGTAGTCCAAACTAGTTAGCGACTTTTTGGACAAAATTCTGGGCACCCGCCTCCTATCCTGTGGACCGCCTTGGCGTCAAACCTCGAGGCACTCGGCCTTGCCCCGTCTGTAGACGATAAGACTCCTCTATCGAACCGTTCGAGAAACTTTGTTCAAAACATCTCAGAGGTATCTTCATCTCTGTAGTACTGGCAGAATTCGTTTGCAAAGCACGACTCACAGTTAGGTTCTGACGCACACACCGTCGACCCGAAGTCGAGTAGCGCGAAGTTGTACTCTCTGGCTCTGTCTTCGGGTACTAACTTCTTGGCAAAGTCCCACTGTTCACTCTCGCTTCGTGGCCACTCTGTGGGGAATACTCGTCGGTACACTCTGTCGACATTCCGATCGACGATCGGTAGAGGTCTATCGTGAGCAAAACAAACCGTTGCGTTAGCGACGTACCTCCCGACTCTAGGTAGATTCGTCAACTCGTCGGCCGACTTCGGTAATTCGTCGTGGTCGGTGGCGATCTCTGCCAGCGCTTCGGCCCGCATATTTTGGAATCCCAGCGGTTCTATTACCTCGGTCACGTGTTCTATCTCAGACTTTCTGATGGCAGTTAGATCGGGAAAAGTCTGGAGGAAGTCGGGATACACCGTTGCAACGTTTTTCGCGGGTGTCTGTGTAAGAAAGAACTCCGCGACGAATACATCGTACTGATCGGTGCGTTTTCGCCAAGGAAAGTCTCTGTGATTGTCCTCGCCCCACTGTAAGAGACCATTCCGAAACCGACGAGTAGTCTCCGATTCCATCATCTATTACGACGAGTTCACCGAACAAAATATTCTCGCTGGTATCTTTGGGTGACCGTATCTTCTGACTCAATACCGTCGAACAAACGAGAAACGTCTAGTTGTGAGTCCTCGATTAAATATTCCGCGCAAATGGCCTACGACAGTTGGCGGATGTACTCTTCGACGACGTTCACTGCTTCGTCGAACTCCTCTTTCGAAGCAGAATATTCCGAACTAATCACCTCTGTGTATCCTGGACGATGATAGTCCGGTCCGGCTGTCTCAGATCCAGAGATATCCCACTCACCATCCCAATATTCGAGTATGACGGTACGAATAGGATCGTCCGTTCCGACGAGAACGATGTCGTCTTCGTCTGGGTCCCAATCGTACTCTTCATCGTCAAGTTTGCGAGTCCACTGGAAGCTATCAGCGTCGAACTCCTCACGGGTCCACACGTGGCCATCTATAGAGATCTCGTCAGGAGGAAGATCTGTTTTATCGTAGCTTGGATCCATATCTGAAAGAGTGACTGAAATCATAAGTAATATTCTGTCTACTGGGTATCGGTCATCTCCGACCATCCGATCCAATTTGGCACCACTTGCCGCATCACGTGATTCAAAATAACTTTCTATTGACCTGTTTGCTAATGGTATCACAACCACTCCCAGCTGTTGTCGCAGATGCCATGGTCCAGCGGCTCTTCGACGATCGGCATCCGTCACAAATTGACGATATTCTGTATCCTGGGTGTGGAGATGGAGCGTTGGTCGCCGCTGTTCACCGCTACTGTGAACAGCATGTTGCGGCGACACCTCCATCTGGAGTTGCCGTCGACATCGATACCGATGATGCCAAGGCAGTCTCTGCTCAGTACGATGAGGTTGAAGCCCGAACTGGTGACTATCTACACGAAGAATTCGTCGTCAAGTCGAAGTTCGACTACATTCTCTGTGACCCACCGACACGGCCATGGCCAGATCTCTCACGTGAACAACAGAGGGCCTACGCGACCAACTTTGGTCAACTTACCGTTGAGGACGACGCGATTGACTCGCATCTTCTCTTTGTATCACAGGCAATCCGTGATTTGAACCTTGGTGGGCGTGCAGTGTTCGTCATACCTACCTCACTCCTTGATTCAGACGCCGCAAGCACGCTTCGGGAACAACACTATTACAAAATCGATGCGATCGACGAACTTGATCCCGAGTCGTATGATGGTCTAGATGTCCCACGCCTGATCACGACAGTAACTGACGATGCAGAGGAGTGGGAGTCGACTGTTTCGACGTACGAACCAGCAGAACACGAGGCAGACCTCAATACAAGTATCGCCGATATAGAGGACCCGTTCACAGCAGGGGCTCTGATGACTCCCGATCCCACAGGATTCGAGATAGACGAGACTATCTCGCAAGTGTACGTCGAACTAATGGCTGCCGACTTTGATGCCGCTCCGATCTACGAGAATACGTCGGTAGGAACTGAAATTCACGGGTACGTTTCACGAGAACAGCTTCGAACGATGAGCGATGCTACACTTGAGACCCAAATTCAACAAATCACCCCCGAGATCTCAGTTGAATCGGACACAGGTATCGACGAGGTAATTTCCAAACTCACAAATTCTCGATTCGTACTCGTACTGTCTGATGATTCTGTGGAAGGAATCATTACCAGATTTGATCTCAATAGATTACCGGTATATACACATCTCTATGACTCCTTTTCACAGTTTGAGATTGGTCTGCGTGATTTACTTCGAACACACAATCCAGACTGGAACGAACAAACTGACATTCGAGTCCCGTATCGTGGTCAACAAAACGTGGTCTCTGATAGACTCACATGTGCAGAATTGAGCACGCTGGTGGAGATCGTTCATGATGTCGGGCTGAATACGAAGCTGCCGTCTGCCTCAAAGGTCGGACTGGACGAATTAGTCTATCTACGGAACGCGGTTGCTCATTACAACCCGATTGTTCATACGATGACCGAACGACCGACACACGACGATCCAGAACGTGGTGCCCCACAACTTGCTACTGAGTACAGCTATTTGCACACCTGTATCGATACCCTATAAAATTTTGACTGAGATAATAATTCAGAGTACAATTCACCGGAAAGATGGTCTTATAAAAACTCACGACCAACGATACAGTTAGGAGAGCCAGATACTCTTTGCTTCCTCTTTCAACCGTTCATGACGTTCCTGCAGGGATTCTGGTGTCCATTCGTCGTACTCCTCTAGTTCGTTGACGAGCGGGAAGTCACTCTTCTTTTTGAAGTACTCCTTGTACTTCGCGTTGAACGGCTTGTTACTTACTTTGTAATTTTTCCGACCATCAAGTGGGACAAGATTTCCCATTCGGTCAGTCCATGTATCACGCCAGTGTTCATCGCCAAACCGGGTCAACCAGTAGTCGTTGTTTGGCGTCTGTGGTAGGATGTGCTCAATGGTAACGTTATTTCCGTACTCAACTTTCGAGTTTCGGTTGTCGAACCGCTCGCTGTTGATGTGCATTAGAATATACTTTGGCCATTGGTAGTTCCCTTTGCGATAGAAGTTGCTTCGGTCAAGCGCGTTCTCAAATGCTTCACTTTCTTGTTTGACTTTCTCGTTTAGAACTGGGAGATTGAGGATTTCATCTGCGGTGGTAGCATCCCAATATCACGTAGAAGACTATACACCCGACTGTATCGAGCTGTGCTAGAGGAGCCAGTGAGCCAGTCGACGGTAAGGCGCCGCTCCAGTAATTCGACGAACGACAGTAGAGCAGACTCGTCGTCGAATTTCGCGTCGAATTGAATGAGAGCGACCATCCATTCGTCCGATGGATAGAAGTCGCGCATTAGGGATACCAGATTGTGATAGTAAACCTCCTCTGCCTGAGTTGTGCCATCCAGATCCGCATTATAAATGCGATGCCTGTGACCATCGAATACCATTTCAAGACGATCGACGAACTTCGCTCCCCGGAAGGAGTCGTCCTCTGGATAGACACGGTCCTTGAACTCGTCGTAGACCGATTTCTGGGACTTTTCTTTAACGATGATATGACGCATGAAGCCGATAAATCGCTCTAACCCCTCGTTCCCAACTTCTTCCTCCATATCCTCCCATTTCCGCTGGTACTCTTCGCGTTTGTCGTCATCATCGATATAACTGAGATTCTCGGATTTTAGGAGATCGGCGTTATTGAGCGGCATCCCACGTGCGTTCGTGACGTTGAACAGCCGGAAAGCCGAACTCAGTGAGTTCGTCGAAATCCGCACCATTACCACTCGAAGTGTGAGATACGTCGCAAAATCACCAATATCGCCATCTTCCTCATCCTGCCAATTAGCCAGTTCTTTCTGGAAGGTATGGATCGCCTGTAGAATGTTCTGTTCTGGCTCAGTATCGCCAATCTCTGGTTGGGCTGCGTCTCGTGTTGCACCACGTGTGAGAACGTTTTGATCGAAGAAATCACGATCTCGATCCCGGACTTTCAGCCGAACGGTCTCTGATTTGCCTTTTGATCGGATCGCTCTCCTCGTAGATGAGGCCACCGAGCGAATTTGCTCGCGGTTCATCCTCAACGAGGTCTCGAAGAACGGCGATTAGAATCGCCAAAGAAGTCAGTCGCTGTTGCCCATCAATGATATCGGAACGGGCACCAGAGTCGTTCCCATCGTTCAAAATAATGCTTCCGAGAAAATAGGGTTCGTAGGCGTTGAGGGCCTGTTTGTTCAATTCCCCAGTATCACCAAGCAACGTTCCGTGGGCATTACGACCGACATCGTATGCATCGGTGAGGTCGTCGATTAAGTCAGCAAAGTTTCTTCGGTCCATGAGAATGGACGCTGGAACTTGGGAATCTTGTAGTGATAGTCGTCATAGAGTTTGTTGAGAAACTCCTCCTTCGCATCAATCTGGCTGGCACTCATTGATACGATAAATCAACATGGTTAATATAGTACTGTGGATAAACTATAGTCAGAATTTAGCAACAAATCCGATGACAAGTGCGGGATCAGCAAAGAGCCCTTGGGTAAGGAGAAATAGAAAGTGTGGTTGTTCGCCCTCTTCTAAGAATCCTACTACATTGTCGAAGTATTGACTTTCGCCCAACAACCATCCTGCAGTGACTGTATCGCTCTCCAAATAGGAGGATGCGTCAGTGAGCCTCTAACTTCACAAAGTGATGATTATAAACAGCGAGAGTAGACTATAGTCTGTCCTCTTCTTCCTTCGAATTAGATGTGGTCGTCAACTTTCGGACTAACTTGGCAATACGGGTGGACTCACTGCTGACACGCAGTTCTCCGACTTCGCGACCAATTTTCGTCTATCGATATTCAGTTGTCCAATACTATATGTCGGTGGGATTGGTACTGATTGATATGTCTAAACCATGGTTTTATACCGAGGAACAGGGGGTCATCCAGGTGACTAGACGAGACACCAGCTGGTACGTGGAGGAGCCCGAAACGGAGGGTCAAACTGTCTGCTTTTTTGCTTCTAATACTATGCCAGAATCTGATTCTGAAGAGATCTCAGTCAGTGTCGAGAATTTTCGACAAGCAGCTGGAAATGGTTCGAACTACCTCACAGTCCAAGTCATGGAGGATGGTGAAACACAGACCGAGAACCCTGTAGACGACCCCAACCATGCTCGAGGAGGTGACCATGAGGTACCCTCGAAGGATTCCTATCCCGAGCGCAACTTGGTACAATTCGATGGAAGCGGCGACTACGTGACTGTCGAGGCAGAGATACACCGAATCGAATACGTGGAAAAGAATAAATCAAAAATGCCGGATATGAAAGGCGTGCTCAAAGAACGTGGATCAACCAAGAAACTTCCATTCGTCATCAGTCACGGTGTGAAACACCCGTATTTCGAAGCCGGCACTCGATTCCGATTTGAGGGTGTGAAAGATCATAGATACGAGCAGCAAAACCAGATTCAGGCCCTGATTACAGAGGGAACCAATTTTACTGAACTGTAGTGTGGGCATCCGCAACCCACTCCCCCAATCGCATATCGAGACTTATGATGATTACAGTCGTCTATTTTGCAAGTAGTTGTGCTTTGTTTCGGACCCGAGTAACTGAATGAGTCGTCGGATCGAGTGCTCGCACCCACTGCCTATCACCGTGAGGCTTGACGTCCATCCACGTATTTCGACAGAGTTAGATCTGTCTCGGTCTACTCACTGCCGATTCTCGCTGCCGTTTTCTCTCACGTAGCGTTTCGTACTATCCCAGATCTCCGGTGTCGGGTCGATCACTGGACGAGCGTCTTCGACTTTTGTTTATGCTTCGTGGACATCGATATTGTGTCTCGTCGCGAGTGCTGCGATGCAGACACCTGCACTTCTGGAGACACCAGCCTGGCAGTGAACCAACGTATTGTCCCCGCTGTTGAGACTGTCAATCGTATAGTCGACAGCTGCTTTGAAGACGTGGTACTCGTGTGGACCGTCTGGAAACACGAACTCGTCACCAGTTGTCGATTGTTCCGGCCGGTCGGTACCGAGATGGTCTCTACGACAGCGAAACGACTTCGTCGTACTCGTGGTCCTTTGGCAGGTCTAACAGAGATGTGGTTTTCGTGATGTGCAGAGTCTCTGTGACTGTATCCATCTATGAATACATTTTACGTTTGGTTCGACGGATGTAAATTGCGAAAATAAAGACTGCGATCGCTACTAGTGTTAGTTCCAGTGGCCTAGGTTGTGTATTCTTCAGAGAAACTTGGTTAGTGATCTGAAACCAGGCGTCAACTGCCAACAACACTGTTGCGCCCGTTAGCATAATATCGAATATGCGGCTCTGTTTCCGCCATTCTTCGTCACGCTGCATCCGGTGTTTACCGTGTGCTACATCGAAACCAGATGCTGTCAGTCGAGCAACTACGATTTCTGCATCGTCGAACGGCTGTACGAAATCCACGAGCCCCTTTCGCTCCAAGTTTTTTAGTTCGAATATGATTTGTTCAGTTGAGAGATTCGTCTGCTCTAGTGCAATTGAGTCCTTCGGTAGCTGTTCGACGACCGTATAATCCTGCTCGTCAGGATGCTCCGGAGGGAGCCGAACGTGGTTGAGTTCGAAGACGAGGTCTGTATCGTAGAGCACCATTAACAACTGTTCCCACCCCTGAGTTCCCCACTTGTCCCCGTCGACGGTGAGTTCCATATCAGAATCTCTATGTTTGGTAGACTTAACCCACCACGATTCAAACTGCTATTCAGTACTCTTAGATAGAAGAACTTGGACTCGGCTGGGGTGGAAAGAATGGACAATATCGTATCTTAACCTATCTAAATTTGGCTGAGGTCTTGTCTACAGCAATTCTCTTAGAACCAAAGCTTGAACTAACCTCTCTGAGGAATGATTCTATGGCTACGAAGAATACGAAATAGCCATTGAGAATACGATTTGGAGGCAATTACCGGACTTTCTGATTGATTCGCCGTTCGAATCGGTGGCCACCTAGACTACTGCTTGATTCGTTTCTCTAGTCCGATTGGGTCGGCTACGATAGGTATTCATTTAGGATTTAGGTAGTCTCCCGTATACTTGATGTAGAGTCTCTCCTCACGAGAAGTCGTCTAAATCGTAGTTCGACTCCTCGGCCCGTCGCTGATCCATCTCTTGATCGTAGTTCGAATAATCCCGAACACCTTGAGACCCACCGGTCGATTCGAGATAGTTTCGGGTGATATAGTCGACGTACGCAAGCGGTAACACGTTCTTAGCGACGTGTTCTTTGGGGTAGTCGCCACGAATGCCCTTCACTGCTTTCCACCACAGATGCGACCGCTCGCTGTAAAAGAAGGGCGACGTTTGGTTGGCCTCCGACCCGAAGGTCGATTGACGCGGTGGTTGGCGAAGTTCGAAAGAGGTCTCGAAGGCTCGTTCGTAGGTGATCGGGAGGTTGAACATCTTTCCCGTAAGGTGTGTCGCCGATTCTAAGGGCGCCCTCGGCTTGTTTTCGATGACGTAGTGGTCTGCCATCTCCATGGCGAGTTCGCGTGCCCGTGGAATCTGGTCGACGTGGTCTTCGGGTTCTACGCCTGGCATATCTGAATATCGCGTACACATCGGATGGCCAAACCAGAGATCGAAGTCCCCACCCGGTGTTTTGTCCATCAGATCGATCTCGTGGGTCGTCGTACACCAAGGATTGTCCTTCGGATCGATAGTGAACCGATGGACGTCACCAATCGTCGAGAGTGCCTCTGCTTCGACACCGTAGTCGGCGAAACAGTAGGCAATCTGTAATTCATCTGCCTCCGTGTCTTGGCCCTCGCTCATACGTGAATGTAGCCGATACTCCTCTTTCTCGGAGGGATACCTTTGAACTTCCCCTTGAAGGGTCAGTTCTGCGACGCTGCTTTCACGTCGTCGACGATCCGCACAACCAGATCACGCGCATCCGCTTCTGTCAGTCCCTCTAGTTGCACGTTGGTCAGTGCGTGGTTGAATCGTCGTGTAACGTCGTCTATCACCCACGATGGTTCGTCGGCTAACTCCGAACAGATGGCGACCACTGCAGGCCGGTACCGGGCGAACCACCGATCGAAGACCTTGTTGACCATCGTCTGGTTCGCAAACACCTGCTCGGTCAACGAGTAATCACCCTCGTCTACAGTTAGTTCTGCGATCCACCACAGCCTGTGGATTGCGTTCGAATACAGATCGGAGCCAGCCCCGAGGAACTTCTCTCGCATTGCTGCCTCTGAACGATACTTCCAGCGCTTGCGGACGAAGTGTGGGTATCGGACCACTGCAATCCAGTGCCAGAGCCCTGGATCACCGGCCGTCCGTCTCGAGATGTTCAAACACCGGTGGACGTCTGCAGCGAGTGCCCCGTCCATCGCCGTGTCGTACTCCGAGTGGGACATTACGACGCCGTCGACTTTGGAATCCAGTGTGGCTAAGTTGGCGGTCGGTTCCCCTGGCATCACTTCTAGGAACTCGGCTAGCTCGTCGTTTGTGAGCGTCGTCTCGCCCTCTAAGAACTGTTCGCCAACGAGTCGACGGCCGTCTTCGGTCAGTCGATAGAGTGTTTCGTCAGTCATGTTAGATCCGCAGTCCCTCTTCCATCAAGTTGATCAGTTGTTCGCGTGGTTTCAGGAACTCTTGGACCTCTCGGTCGACTCGCTCCATGAAGTGCGGGAGGTTCTCGGTGTTTTCGACATCGGCTCGGAGTTGGAGGGCCGCCTCCGTCGGATCGTCGACGGCGTACAGATTCGGGGCGAAGGTATCGATAACCATTCGCTGCCACTCGTGTGGGACCTCGCCATTCTCGTCGACGGCTGCCCCAGCCCGAATCACCAGTTGGGTCCACACGCCGTGGCCGATCTGATCCAAAATCACGTCACGCATCCTGGGTTCGGCGCCCACCGAGCCTTTACTCTGGAGGATGTTGGTGATCCGTGGATGATCGGCATTGATCCAGAGTTTCGGTCGCTTCTCGTTTCGGAAGTCGAGATAGTAGAGCTTCTCACCCTCGGGTAGGTGGGCGACATCAGAGAAACTCACCTCTTCGCCGTCGATGTGTGTGGGTTCCTCATGTTGTTCGCGGTCGATAATCACTCGGTAGTTGTGACCACCGGCGACACGGACGTTCTTGATGGCGGCGTAATCGCCCTTGGAGTCGCCATCTTCGGACCGAACGAGGAATGGGTGTAGTTCGACGGCACCACGTAGCTCAGAGCGCTCTAAGCTGATCGTAATCTCGTAGGTTCCAGGGCCGTCGAACGGTTCTGAAACCTCGGCTCGGGTTCGAGAGATTGTCTCGTGGCACCGGAGTGCGACGTACAGTTTCGCAGGTGGGCTCCCACGTTCTTCGGGTGGGAATATCTCTGCGATCGTTGCTTCTGTGATTGAGAGCCGCCCGTAGAGTTTGATCTTTGTCCAGTCTGCGAGATCCGTTTCGGTACCGTACTTGTCTTCGATCGCCGGAACGAGATCGATCTCGCTTTGTCCGGCTTTCAATTCGATGTCTCTCGGTTTGCTCCCGTCGATGGTGTAGTAGTCAAGGTCAAAGTCGACCCCTGTCTTCCGGTATCGAAACGGCAGCGTCGTCGATCGATGTCGTTGTGAGCGTTGTGTCACGTCTCGTCACCCTCTGTCGTGCGTAGCTCTGCACGGATCTCCAGTTGCGTTTCGCCGACGGCGCCACTCATCACGTCGTGGGCTCCGATGGCGTGGGACTTGCCTTCGAATTCTAGCTCACCGATATCGCCCTTCACGCTGATGTGTGCCTCCCCATCCGTGATCGTCGTCGTCACGCTTTCTTCGTCGACAGTTATGGATTCGATCGGGATTGCGTCGTAGCTAGAGCCGTCTTCCCCGATTCCCGTCAGCGCGACTTCGGCACTCCAGCCATCATACTCTTCAACGACCGGGACGATTCGACCGCCGAACTGCCAACGATCATCGTCGAACCGGGAGTGACTATCGAACTCAAACACCCGGACCTGTGGTCTGTCTACACGGGGTTGGCCGCGTCCGTGGATAGGAAACCGTTTGAGGACCTGTTCGGAGAGCATACTCTCGTCGGGACTACTCTCGGCGACCAGATGTCGGAGTCCATCTCGGACCGTCCCGAACATGTCGTCAATCGCCATCCGGAATCCGCGTTGGTACTCTTCGCGGAGGTTTTCGGTCGATTCCCACTCGTCGTGATCTGGTGGTTCGGCAAAGCGGAGGAAGCGATCGATCTCTCTGTCGCTGTCGGTCGGTTCCTCGTCGGTTCGGGCTTCCCCACAGGCGAGTACGCCGTGGAAATTCCGATCGCCGAAGGCGACGCGGCTCTGGTCTAAGTATTTGACGACCATCCCGGAGCCACGGAACAAAGCCACTCTGTTGAGGTAGGTATCGTTGTCCGCCGGCGAGGCGAGTCGCGAAGCCAGTCGTACCGTCCCGTCGGGAGTTTCGGTCCCATCTGCCCGTGGGGGGATGTTCATTGGGATATCTAGACCGGCGACGTCACCAGGGGTGGTCAGTTCTCGTTTTTCGTTTCCGAAGCGCCGTTCGAAACACTCCACGAACGGCCTGATCGCAGGCACACTGTCGACGTCGGCCTCTAGCGTTTCCTCTGGGGTCTCGACTGTCACCGTCAGATCACCACGATAGATCGCTGGCCAGAAGTATTTCACCGCGGCCTTGACGAACTCTGCGGCCGTGTCTTCTAGCTCCGGCCGTGTCTCTCTTGTCGGATCACGGAAGTCGACGACCATCGCACTCGTTCCACTAACCTGAGGTCGCGAAATCTTGAGGTCTGTTGCAAGCCGCTCGGCTGTCTCGCCAGTCAGGGCCTCGGGTCTCATTCCGTCATCTGTTCGTGTAGGCTGGCACAACCAGCCTGCACCTTGATACGTCGTCTCGTCGCCTGCCAGTTTGTGTGTCGGGAGCTTCGTCCGCCCGATAAGCCGTTGGGTCTGGGTTCCGGAGTCGGTGGGTGCAGGATGTGAGTTGAAGATCACCGTCGACGCACCAGAAAAGGTCCACAACACCGACTTCCCTAACCCGTAGGAGCCACCGGCAGTATCGTTTTGTTTGCTACTGTAGAGTTCGTCTCGAACCAACGCCGCGTAGTTCGAATCGTCGTTCCACCCACCGGTGAGTCCGGTCGTATTTTCATCTTCGACGATCAGCAGTCGTATCTCTCCGTCGGGATCTTCTACCTGATCTAAGATCTGTGTGTACCCACGTCCTTGATCGGAGGCGGCTATCGTCTCTAATCTATTACGGAGCCCTCGCTCCCACTGAAGCGCGTCGAGAAATTCACGCCGATCATCGCCCGAAAGCGTAACGAATCGGAAGGAAACATCTACTGGAATTTCGTCGTCTAACTTCTGATCGTTCGCGTTCTGTAGCACTTCGCGAACGAACGTTTCAGTATCATGGTCGACGGCATGCTTCGTCGGGTCGTCACCATATCGTGGAGCACCAGGGCCGCCGCTGAAGAAGAACCACTCGGAGTCTGTCGTAATATTTTGACTGATAGTCATTTTTCGAAGAACCAACGCATTCTGGAATAGGTGGGGAACTCGACACACATCACTGTTCCGGGTTTTTGCTAGTAGATGCTCCAATACATGCTTCGATAAAAAACCTGATAACCCCGATCGGTTTATTCGGAGCACGAATGCGGTGTACTTTGTTAGAACACCGTCTCTCACAAGATTTTATATACTGCTGTTGGTAAGCAGCAGCATGAAAATCTCTGCAGTAGATCTATTTTGTGGTGCTGGTGGGCTCAGCTATGGGTTGGAGCAAGCGGGGATCTCTGTCGTCAGTGGGATAGACAACAATCCCGACTGCAAGTACCCCTACGAACAAAATATCGACGCGACGTACGTTCAGTCGAAAGTCGAACCCCTATCTTCGGATCCCGAACGTATTGCTCGGATGTTTCCGTGGGACGCAGATCTGAAGGTCCTGAGTGCCTGTGCACCCTGCCAGCCATACTCTACAATGGGCCATGTCAAAGACAAGTCCCACGCCGACCACGATAAGTGGGGCTTGCTTCGGGATGTTATCCAGATTATCGATTACGTAGAGCCAGACGTCGTCGTCACAGAGAACGTCCTCCAGATCCAAGACGACAGTGTCTACGACGATTTTATTGCGTATCTAGATGACAATGACTACTATCTGAACAGCGAAGAAAATCGGAACGTGTACTGCCCAGAACACGGGATCCCACAAAACCGGAAACGGTGGGTGGTTATGGCATCGAAGCGGGGTAAAATTAGTCTCCCAGAGCCACTCTACACCGAGGAGCCGACGTATCCGACCGTCCGAGAGACCATCGGCCACCTTCCAGCAATCCAAGCTGGGGAGGTCCATCCGGACAACGCACTGCATCGGTCTCAAAACCTTTCGGAGTTGAATATGGAGCGAATTCAGAATATAGAACCTGGAGACGATTGGGGGGTCTGGGAAGACTCGGGATTAGAACACCTCCTCGCAGAGTGTCACAAGAAAGCCAGCGGCAGTTCGTATACGGCCCCGTACAGTCGACTTGAAGCAGACAAGATCGCACCGACGATCACAACGCAGTTCTACAATTACGGCAGTGGCCGATTCGGCCACTACGATACCGACCAGGACCGTGCCCTCTCACTGCTTGAAGGGGCGCTTCTGCAGACGTTCCCCGAAGACTACGACTTCTACAAGGATTGGGACGAAGTTGGTGTGAGTAACCTGGGTAAATTGATCGGGAACGCCGTTCCACCGAAACTTGGAGAGCGTATTGGTGAAGGAATCGTTCAGCACGTTGACGAAGCGGCGTCGGCCAAAGCTGTCGGCGTCGCAGACGACTGATAATCAGCTTGCTACCTGAAAATCGCATGAAGAAAACGCTTTACCATCTGATCTAATTCGTTTAGATACTCAAATGCACGTCTCTGCTGTAGATTTGTTTTGTGGGTCCGGAGGTCTCACCAACGGGTTAGAGCAGGCCGGTATCTCTGTAGAGGCGGGTTTCGATGTCGATAGCGATTGTCGATTTCCTTACGAAGAAAACAACGATGCTACGTTTTTGGCACGGGATATCGGCCGTATTGCGAGAGAGGAGCCAGCACTCATCTCAGAGTATCTTGACGACGAAGCCGACGCCACCTTGTTAGCTGGTTGTGCACCCTGCCAACCCTTCTCCCCGTTGACTCACGGGGCCGATAGTGCCGATCACGACAAGTACGGGATGCTTCGAGCCTTCTTAGAGATCGTCCGTCACACCGATCCAGATTTCGTCGTGATGGAAAACGTCTACGAGATTCGCGATGCCGACGTCTACGACGAGTTCGAAGACGGGCTCAGAGATCTTGGGTACAACCTCAACCCCGATGCCGACAAGCAAGTCTACTGTCCCGAATACGGTATTCCGCAGACCAGACGGCGCTGGGTGCTCGTCGGGTCCAGAGACGGTCGTATCGACCTCGGAGCGCCGAGCCATCCGAACCCCGACGACTATCCCACCGTGGAGGATTGTATCGATCATCTCCCCGCGATCGAAGCCGGCGAAACCCACAGTGACTATCCCCTACACACGTCTCGCAAGCTCGTCGACGAGAACCTCCAGCGGATCAGACAATCGAAACCTGGTGGCGACTGGACCGATTGGGACGAAGATCTGCTCTTAGAGTGTCATAAAAAAGCGAGCGGACAGAGTTACAAATCGGTCTACGGACGTATGGTAGCCGACAAGCCCGCACCGACGATCACGACGCAGTTCTACAACTTGGGGAGTGGACGATTCGGTCACTACGACACCACTCAGGATAGAGCACTTTCGCTACGTGAAGGGGCGATGATTCAGACGTTCCCTGAGGAGTATCGATTCGTGAAAGATATCGACGAGGTTGGGATAACGAAGACTGGTCGAATGATCGGGAATGCTGTCCCACCGAAGTTGGGAGAGGTCATCGGCACACGTGTGATCGAGTTCCTCGAATGGTCGGACCGACAGTCGAGTATCTCTGATTTCGACCTGGAAGCACCCTGAGCTTCTACTGACAAACGGATCGACTAACGTATGTACGTTCCGCGAGTCAACACACGGATGAATCAAGAGAGACGTCGTTCGATGAGTCCCAGACGTCGACGTGCCCGCGACAAATGATGTTCGAATCCTTCTTCAGAGCCGTAAACGCGCCATCCCTCATCGTTCTGTGCCTGCCCTTCGATAGCATTTTCAAGCAGCTCTAGTCGGTCCCACCCGTTCCAGAGGTCCGAATCGTAGAGTGCCGAGGACCGATAGAAAGCGTCCATATCGACGACGCTCAGCTTCGAGTAGAACGCAAGAATCCAAAGATACCCGCTGATGGCAGCCTGAAACGGATCGTCTGCGCTCGACTCTCCGTAGTATCGTTCCCAGTCACCCTCTATGTGCAGTGCGCGGAATTTATCCTCGTTTCCCGAACCATCGATACAACGCAGGATCTTCCGTCGACTCTTCGGTTGGGTTTCTATCTCTGGAAGCTCAGCGATGATGACATCACGCTCCAGCTCTGACGGTATCGTCGGGTCGTCCTGGAGTGATTCTTCTTGGGTCCCGATCTCGTCGGCAGACGGGCTCTTGACATCAAGCTTTGATTTGAGTGTTTCACAACTGTCACACTCGAACTGATTCGGATACGGCGCTGTGATTGTAGAGCCACACGATCGACACTCACGTTCTTCGTAGACACCGGCGTCGACAGACGATCGCCGTGGATCACTGGGCTGGCCTGGACCCGGCCGATGTGGATCGTGATTGGGCATGAAGTGGTGCGCGGTTCGCTATCTCTCCTGTATTCACGGCCACAGTTAGGTGTTACCCACTGTCCGGGCTAAACGATCCAAGCTACATGCTACCGGTGGATAGACCGTGTCAGGGTAAACACCAGGAGTGCACTGAATAATGCACCCAAGAACCCTTCAATCATTGCAGCGAGCTGCAAGAAATCGGATGCGAATTGTGGGGTGTCGGAAAAGACCAGTGTTACGAACGATCCCATGCTGACTGCCATTGCATCTCCGATCGAGTTCACCTCTGGTGTCCCCACGATACCGTAGAGGCCAGCGAACCCCAAGATCACGAAGAAAGCAGAAGCGAGTACTCTCTTCACCCGTTCACCGTACCCAGCGGATATTCGTAACACTCCGTTTTCGGCCCACCGAACGAGATTGATCACTGGAGATGATCCCGAGAAAACATTCACCGCATGCAGCACTTGGCGAAAGTGCATCTCACGACGGAAAAACTCCGAAGCGATTTTGGTCGCCCCTACTTGATTCGAGCCATTCTTTGCCTTCAGATAGGTAGTCTGAATCTCCTCTACATCGCGCTCGGTTACCGGTCCGGTGACAGATTCGTCATCCATGATTTTGGGATCCGTCTCCTGCCGAGGCAAACGATCTTCAGGTGGTTCTTCGTCTTCCTGTTGTCCTTCCTTCCGAACCTTCGAGATCCGATATCCAGCAACCAACGTCTGCAACGTCACTATTACCGGAGCAAATACGGACCTGAAGAGTGGCCATCCCAGCCAGTAGAACAGAGCCGGTGGATCTATTATCGGAATGATTGGTTCGAAACTGTCGTCGTGGAGGCTCCACTCATGATCTTCAAGTTCGGTTCGGTAGCTACTAAAATCGAATCCGTCGAAAGTCGTTTGGTGAATTCGAGCATCACCGAACGTCGGCATCTCCGTATCGACTCGCACACTTCCCACTGTCGCATGGGTCAAATCGTACGTATATCTCCCAGAAGTGCTACCAGAGAGATAGCCACTCGTAAGCTCTGCATGTGCCATATCGACTGCCACTACACCTGCCCCACTGGCCGTCAACGAGGTTATTTCCAAACGGGCATCAAAAGTGGTGTTGCGCAGTGAGAGCCCGTCTCCGAAACCGGAGTCAGTAATCGTCACCCTGTCTTCAAAGTGAGCACCCTCTCCTGTTGTACGTTTGACGACGTATACATCGTTCAACTCTACGGAACCGTGAAAAACTGCAGCGTCGAAAGTGACCGTCTCAAAACAGCGGATATCATGAAATAGCACGTCTCCCTGGAATCGAGTCCGAGACGACCACAGTTGATTCAGCCAAACGCTCTCTCGGATGTGGAATTGGTCGTCGAAAGTGGCTCGCTCGATATCTATGACTTCGTATCGACCTGCGTTGATGCGAACTCGTCCGTCGAACTTCGCCTCTGCAAACGTAGCCTTCGACGTGATTTGGACCGTCTCTAAGTTGACGTTCGCTCCGAACGAAACGTTTTTAGATACGAATTGACCGTCGATTTTCGTTTCTTCGATTCGGACATCGCCTTGCAGTTTTGCTCCCGTACAGTCGAGGCGCTTTAGCTCCGAATCGACGATCGTAAACTCGTCTACAATAGTGGCTTGATTGACCGCTATTCGTGCCGTGTCGATGTCGACGAGATGGAAACTGTGAATCTCGGCTGATTGAAATTCGATGTCTCCTTTGGCAGTGAGGTCGCGAGCTCTGATTGGCCGCTTGAGTGCGGCATTTTGAAAGGTTGCAGCCGATTCGAACGTCGCGTCGTGGAACGTCGTATTACCGTTGACAGAGAGCCGGGAGAAATCGATCGACTGGCCGATTTCACCGACCGGAGCCAATTCTGAATCGTCACAACAAAAATTACCCTTGATTTCGAGATCGTGTGCGTAAATGTCTCCGTTCACGGTCGTCGATTCGAGCTTGACGTTACCGTCGACAGTCGCATTCTCTAGATGTAGGTCACCGCTGATCTCCAAATTCGAAAGGTCTAGGTCTCCATCGATCTGGGTACTATCGAGCACAAGGTCGCCGTATATTTCAGCGTTCTCGAAGGAGATTCCTCGTCTACACTCTGTACTTGTAAGATCGACGTCTCCTTTGATGATGGCTTCATCGGCGGTAAATTCTGAGCGAAACAGTGTGTTCTGACCGTCGAGTGGAATCTCGTCGACTGGTGGATCAATTGTGGTGTTTTGGATATGAAGTGGCCGAACTACTTCCGAACTGCTGAGTGAGAGGAATTCGATGTTTGCGTACCGAAAATCGATAGGAAACGGACAGTCTTTCGCGAGTTCGGTGAAATCAAGAGCGAGAGCTCCAAGTTCGGCATCGATGTATCTTGGGTGAGTGGTATTCGTTTCGTGTGGCTCGGCATCGTGAAGCTCTTTCAGCAGTTGGTCGCGAATTTTGCTTCCTGCCTTAGGGGCGCGTTGGTGAAAGATGCAGTAGTCACTGCCAGCAGACTCTTCACGCGGGCAAGTCCACGAGGTCGTTTCTGATTCGTGCTCGTGGTGACACTCTCCAGAGGTAGACATTCTATATATCTAAGGAAATTCGGAATATAATAAATCCCTCCGTTGTCTTCCTATTAACTAGGTATTGTTCTCCGCTGTGGCCCGCATCTGCGTCAACCCCCGAGGCGGTTCTCTCTGATTAACTACGTATATTGACTCGCTCAAAACTTTTTTAATGAGTTGTATTAATAAATTAGAAAGTCACAACTTCCAGAATTCACATCGAATTCTCGGAATTACTACCCACCTCAATTTCCCCCATGCCCAACCAAGATCAATTTGAGCAAGTAGGGAACGAACTCGTAAACGCGACACTCAACCGTGCTCGCGGCCGACACAAACCTTACTGTGCGTTCGACCGCCCACAAGACAGCTACTTTGTCTCCAGTCTCGCCTCAGAACAACTGGGCGATTCTGGTGAATTCAGTGAATCGAATCCCAACCACATCGGTCTCAAAGTGCGGCCACAGAACGACTGCCGATATCTCGATATCGAACTCTCCTTCGATATCTATCTTCCTTCGTTTCCGACGCGAGACGAATACCAGACTCTTCGACCTCCTACTACCGCTGATGCCACGAGAGAATTTCAACCCGAGACCTCATTCTTCCGACGTCGAACCGTTTCGATAACGGCCGAACTCGATACGACCACTAGTAATCTCCCGTACGAAGCCGACCGTATCACAGAACAGCTCCAAACCGCAATCCAGAGAACGGTCTCTGATTTCCAGGACGACCACCTCCTCCGGACGAACGACAATGGCGCGAACAAACGGTTCGATATCACCGACGAAGAGGATTTCGAGGCCCTCCGCGAAGAAATTGCAGAAATAGAACACACAACACCATCGTGGGACGTCGAATTCGACATTATACAGCGCGAAGACGAAATCAGACTTCGCCTCGCCAATCGGACTGACGAGGACGACTCCGGAACGACAGACCGGTATCTGTTCAACCCGAAAATAGGTGTCGAGGGAGTATTCAAACAGTACCAACTCAGTCTCATCCCGAGTGACTTCCGCTACGAACGAGAAATCTGGGGTAAAGGCCAGAACTGTTCGATCGACGCCACTGTCGATCACGACACCGGCGAAGGATATCTGGAAACGAGTGCCGTCCCCGAACATCAGTCTTTCCGGTTCGAACAGAACGACGATTACGAAGACGCTCTCAGACCTGACCGTCTCTCCGAGGTCCCCGAGTACCTAACGTCGCTCGAAGAACTCGAAAACGGGATGTCCGAGTATCTCTCCCGTTGGCGGGGGCCACTCAAGCGTGAGAAAGAAGACGAACTCACCGACGAGGAACTAGATAAGTTCCTCAACGCCGCCGACTCCTTCGAACAAGAGATCGAATATTTCCAGGAGGGTATCAAAATACTAGAGGATATCGATGATGCCGAACGCGCGTTCACCTTGATGAACAAGGCGTTTGCCCAGCAGGACAACGATATGGACTCGTGGTACCCCTTCCAGATGGTGTACATCGTCTCTAACATCGGGGCAATCGTCTCCCGGGAGTATCCCGCGGTGGAGTCTGAAAAAGACGATATGGCGGAAGTCCTTTGGTTCCCAACCGGTGGTGGAAAAACCGAAGCCTACCTTGGGCTCGTCGTCTTTGCCCTCCTTTTCGACCGCATTCGGGGCAAAGAGAAAGGCGTCACATCCTGGATCCGATTTCCACTTCGTCTCCTGGGTAAACAACAGAAGGATCGCTTCCTGTCTATCCTCCACGAAGCAAACAAAGTCCGTGAAGACTCCCTCGACGGGCGTGGTGAGCCATTCAGTATCGGGTACTTTGTCGGGAGTCACGATACTCCGAACAGCATCCAAGACGACGGCCGTAACAACTTGTGGTCGACGTTCCAGAAGAACAAAGACGTCCTCCGTGAGAAGTGCCGTGTCGTCACGGAGTGTCCAGAATGCGGTGGCACCGTCGACGTCAAGTTCGATCCCGAAGTCAATACCGTCTACCACCACTGTATGGAAGACGACTGTTCGGTCGATCAACTCCCCCTCTACGTTACCGACCACGACATCTACCGGAACATCCCCTCTGTCCTGCTGGGAACGCTCGATAAGATCTCGATCACCGGTGCTAATGCACGGTTTGCAAATCTCCTCGGGAACTTCACCGACAAATGCCCCGTCCACGGGAAGGGCTACGCCGGAAAATGTTCCGAGGAAAATACACTCGGCTGTGAGGAACCACTCAAAGAAGTGGAAGAGGAACTCTACGACCCAATCCCAACGCTCCACCTCGTCGACGAAGTCCATCTCGGCTCTGTTGAAATCCTTGAAGATTTACATGTTTGTCGTGTAATTCCATGAGATGAAGACCCTCCCGAAGTCGCAGATTCTCCGTTTTACTGAGAAGGCGATCCACCTAGCACGCCGAGCAGTCT
>Ga0136585_100079_pt1 | contig 41386 bp, 69 predicted proteins | sample AntDeeMetagen404_FD_181012 | JGI IMG/M metagenome (GOLD analysis project Ga0136585, IMG submission 181012) | Saline lake microbial communities from Deep lake, Antarctica - Metagenome #404 | ecosystem: Environmental > Aquatic > Non-marine Saline and Alkaline > Saline | place: Antarctica: Deep lake... | reverse complement strand
GGAGACTGGCGCACGCCAAGTCCCACCCGCCCGCGTTCTCGACGTGGAGCGCATCACCGGCATCTCCCGCCATGAGCTTCGGCCTGATGTGTTCGGTCCCGCCAAGCAAGGGGAAGCCGCATGACACTCACGACATGCACGTACCTGATCGAAGCCAAGAGCGGCGAGATCAAGATTGGCCGCTCCACCATGCCTCACGAGCGCGTCAAGGAAATCGCCATGCGGTCGCCTTGCGAGGTCAGGCTGATCGCCTTTTGGCCATCGCGCTTTGACGAAGAGAACGACCTTCATCAGCGCTTCGCCCAGTATCGCGTTTACCGCGAGTGGTTCACGCCGGTCTTCGAGCTTGCCGAGTTTGTCGAGCAGATGCGCGGTCATGGCGTCTCCGAGATCACCCCGTGGGGCTCGTCGTACAGCGAGAACGCGGAGACGCGGAAGCTGATCCGAGCCCAGCGGCATAGCGCGTCAATGCGAGCCCGTTCCGCCGCCAAGCAGGAGCGCGCAGCATGAGCCAGCTTCGCCAGACCATGGAGCGCATCCTCGACCTGTTGGCCGCGATCGATGAGATCAAGGCTGACGTTCGCGAGGTCTACGCCGAAGCCAAGAGCGCCGGCTATTGCAAAACCGCGCTCGGCCAAGCCATTCGCGAAATCCGCAACCGCGACAAGCAGGACACCGCCGAGGCGCAGGAGCGTCAGGCCATCGTGAGCCTGTATCTCGCGGAGTTCGATGCGCCCCAGCCCTCGCACGTGCATGAGGCCGCGTGATGCGTGTTCTGATCGCATGCGAGTTCTCCGGGGTCGTCCGCCGCGCCTTTCGGGCTTTGGGTCATGAGGCAATTTCCTGTGACTTGCTACCCGCCGAAGACGGCCATTCCAGCCATCATATCCAGGGGGACGTTCTCAATGTCCTCCACGGGAATCCGGGGCGGTTCGGGTGGCAATGGGATCTGCTGATTGCCCATCCGCCGTGCACTGATCTGGCCGTCAGTGGCGCCCGCCACTTCGCCGCCAAGCAGGCTGACGGCAGGCAAGAACGCGCTCTGGAGTTTGTCCGCGCCCTGATGGCATTTCCGGGCCGCTACTGCATCGAGAACCCGATCAGCATCATCTCCAGCCGCATCCGCAAGCCGGATCAGATCATCCAGCCTTGGCAGTTCGGGCATGGCGAGACGAAGGCGACATGCCTCTGGCTCAACGGTCTGATGCCTCTGCGGCCCACCAATATCGTTGAGGGCAGGGAAGCCCGCATCCACCGTATGCCGCCTGGCCCCAACCGCTGGAAAGAGCGCAGCCGCACTTTTGAAGGCATCGCGGCGGCGATGGCTGACCAGTGGGGCGGCAACGCTCTTGAGAGGGCCGCCTAATGCCCTTCTGCGGCTACTTTCTCGCGGCTCTCCTCGCCCTTGCTCTTTCGGTGTTCGCCGGCTTCGCGACGGTGACGCCGTGACCCCCACCACGCCCGGTAATCCTCCCCCGGTCGGGCGTGCACTTGGCGGGCGGCTCAACACCGCCCGCCTCTTTTCCATTCCGCTGATCGCCAAGTCTTCGCAGGACGCGATCAACGGCTTCTCCAAGTGGCAACCAAGCCATTCCGTTTGTCCCCTTTCGCGCTCTCAGCATCGCGAAAGGAACAGCCAACATGCCGGCAAAGCCCTCCAATCTTGGAAATTCCAGCCAAGGAACCAGTGACATGAGTTGCATGAGTTTACAGGCCCGAACCCACATCGGCGCCATCGTCCAGTTCGTCGCGCCGTCCATGCCGTTGAAGTCGGCCCTGCCGCGCGTCGCTGCCTACGTCGGGATCAACATCCGACGCTGCCGCGCCCTCTGGAACAGGGAGTCGCGGACGATCCTGGCCGTCGAGATTCAACAGCTTGAAGCGGCGCGTGCCCGTATCTCGGAGCGCCTTCTGACCAAGGACATGCACGACCATGCAAGCCATCTGGAAATCCGCGCCGCTCGGCTGGCTGCGGACGACAGCAATCTTCACCGCGAAGAGATTGCTCGCCTGCGCCGAATGGCTCAGCGCGCGCGCGACTTCGCTTCTGATCTGGGGGCGTAGGATATGAGCCAGATTTACTTCATCAGGAATGCCAGCGGCAACGTGAAGATTGGCTTCACGAAGGGCAAGTCCGCTACGCGCTTGGGTGCGCTGAAAACGGCGTCGTCACAGCCGTTGGAACTCCTTGCGGTTGTCCCCGGCACCCTCGCATTGGAGCGCTCTCTGCATGAGCGATTTGCAGATCGGAGGCTCAACGGCGAGTGGTTTGATTTCTCGGGTGCGACTGGAGAGTTGGCGGCGCTTATCGACAGCTTGCGCGGCGACTTGCCCGCAGAGCAGGAGCCTGAGGTTATTTATGGCCCGCATGTGCTGCTTGCAAAGCAGTGGGCAGAGGCTTGCCTACGGTTCCGGCAGGACACTTTGGGCGAGACTTATGCGGTCGCATACGATGCCCTGTCTGCTGAACTTGGATTTGGTAGCGCGCGTCTGTTCAACCTTGTGAAGCTTCGGGTTCGCACGGTTGATTCCGAGCTTTTTGACGCTTTGCGCCTTGCCCGCCATCGCTACTACGAGCTTGAGCTTGACGCCCTTCGGTCCGAACTGAGCGTTCTCACCAAGCTGCGCGAGGAAAGCGCGGTCCCGCCATCTGAGCCGGAAATCGAGGCGACGGACGCAATTGCGTCTGCTCGCGCTGCGCTGGCACGCATGAGGGGGGCGCGGTCATGAGGAACAGCCAGCCTTGGCACGCCGAAGCCGTTGAAATGCGCGCTCGCGGCGTGAGCATCCGAGAAATCGCGCGCATCTTTCGCAAGGGACGGACGACCGTTCGGGCCGCCGTTGATCCCGCCTATTATGAGGCTCAGATCGCCCATAATCGTCAGGTGAAGCAGCGCGAACGCGACGTTCTGGCCGGTAAGGCAGAGCCCTTACCCAAGCGCGTTCGCAAGAAAATCGACCGCGCCGGCATCGCTGCCTACACCGACAAGCCCGCGCCCGTTCGCGCCGGCATCACACTGCCGCGTGTGAGCCTGCCTGATTTGCCGGGCGAGATGGACGCCAAGCCGCAGATCAGGCTTGCGCCGATCCCCCGCGTCACCGTCAGCCCCGGCGCCGAGCGCTGGCGGGAGGCTCATCGCAAGATGATTCGCTCCGGCAAGATCGCCTCCCCCGATCTCATTGGGGAGATGCGGTGATGCAGAAACTTGGTCTGAAACACCGCAACCCCGCTGTGCCTGCTGTGGTTAAGCGTGCGCTGGCCGGGATGTCGTTTCTGGAAATTTCCGAAGACCTCGGCATCACGCGATGCAGCGTTGCCGGCATCGTGTACCGCGCCCGTGGGAAAGGCATGGTGTTCCCGACGACGCGCTCTGAGGAACCGGAAGACCGCCCGAAGCCTGCCCCGCGCCCTGAGGGCGCCGCGCCGCCGCGTCCCGTGGCCGTCAAGGCGCCCAAGCCCCGGCTGGTCGTGGACGCGAACTACGCCCCCCAGCGCGTGACCATCATGGAACTGCGCGACGGCATCTGCCGCTGGCCTCTGTGGGACAACGACGCCCCGCCTAGCGAGCGCTTTTACTGCGGCAACGAGAGCGACGCGGGGCACGTCTATTGCGGCCACTGCCGCGCGCTGTCTGTGGCTTCAAAGCCTGCCGGCCCCGTCACGCTCAAGCACTTCTCCATGAAACGGAGGATGGCGGCATGAGAAGCCGGATCGCACCCGAGAAAAGGGCGGCCATCGCTCATAGCTATGCCAGCGGCCGCCCGGTCAAGGTGATCCACTATGAGTTTGGGATCACCAGCAAAACGCTGTCCAAGATTGTGCGAAGCTCTGGCCTGCCTTTCCGCCATCGCTACTTCACGCGCGACGCTGTGGAGCCGGCCATGGTCTCGGAAGCCCAGCGCTTGTTCCGCGCAGGCTGGGACACCCTGACGATTGCGCGCCTTCTCAGCGTCACCGAGGCGAAGGTCGCGAATGCGCTTGCCCGCGCTCGGGATGAGGAGCGCGCGGCATGAGCAAATCCACCGCTCCCTCAGAGCGTGAAATCCAAGCCGCCGTGATGGCGCACTGGCGCTCGTTCGCCGTGCCCGGCACCATGGTAGCCGCCGTCCCCAACGCGGGCGCCCTTGGCCAGCCTGGGCTTCACTGTGGCCTGTTTGATCTGGTCGTTATCGGCGGCCCTGTGCTCAACGGCAAGACGGGCTGGCTCGAACTGAAAACCAGCAAGGGCAAGCTCTCGCCTCATCAGGAGACGTTCAAGGCCATCTGCATCGCCTCGGGCGTTCCCTACGCTGTCGCATTTGGCAGGGATGAGCCCATCCGCGTCCTAGAGGAGTGGGGCGTTGTTCGCCCTCGCGCTGCCGTCCGCTCCGTCCTTCCTGAGACTGTGGAGGCTGCATGAGCGATTCAGTGCTTTACGTCATCGGCGTTAAGCGCGGCGGCTGCATCGTGGGGCCGGTCAAGGTCGGCATCACCAACTCGATCGGCTCGCGCCTCGCGTCATTGCAAACTGGGAACCCAGCGCCGTTGGCAGTCTATATCGCTGCGCCACTCGGCAGCCGAGAGATGGTCGCGTATCTCGAAGAGGTTTTCCATCACGTCATGGCGCACAAGCGCCTTGTCGGCGAGTGGTTCGACATGGCGCCGGCAGAGGCCATGCAAGCCTTCTTTGTCGATTGCCGGCGGTTCCTAACTGATGGCCCGCAGCATCGCCTCGCCCGCTTAGAGGCCAAGTACGGGATACCTGCGAAATGAGCCGAGCATGGATGCCGCTCTATGTGGCCGACTATCTGGCCGACACGGGGCACCTGAGCGCCGCAGAGCATGGAGCCTATCTCCTGCTCATCATGCACTATTGGCAGAATGGCGGGCTTCCCAACGAGGATCGCCGGCTCGCCAGGATTTGCCGCATGTCGCCCGACGAGTGGGCGGATGCGCGCGAGACGCTGTTCGACATGTTTGATGAGGGCTGGAAGCACGCCCGCATCGAGGAGGAATTGCAGGCCGCCCGCGACATCAGCGAGAAGGCGAAAGAGAAAGCGGCAAAGCGTTGGCATAAGCCCGGCATTGCAGATGCAGATGCTGCGGCAATGCCGTTGCATATGCCGCAGGAATGCCAATCACAATCACAATCACCTTCTACAACAGAAACTAAAGTTCCTGTTGTAGAACGCGCCAAGGCGCGGCCCGAACACGCGCAGATTTTGGAAACCCTGATGGCTGTCTTGTCCGAGGACCGGGCAAAGGCCGTCATCGACCATCGGCGGAAAAAGAAATCCCCGCTCAACCCGCACATGGCGCTGCTTCTCGCCAAGCAATTCGCCCAGATCGCGGAGCCCGACAAGGCCGCTGACCTGATGATGATGCGCGGCTGGCAGGGCTGCGAGCCTGAGTGGTGCGTCAATGCCGGGTTAAAGCTCGCCACGGCCACGCCCCAGGCCGGCCCGTCTGACAATGGCCGCGTCTTCGTCAAGCAGGACAGCGAGGCATGGTGGGCATGGCGCGATTACCGCAAGGCCATCGGCAAGCCCACCGCGACCGCTGTGACCTCAAAGGAGCATCGGGCGGACGGCTGGTGGTTTGAGAGCGAGTTCCCGCCCGCTCTGCCCGTAGCCGTAGACGACATGGCGGCTCAGTTCGACCAGTGGGAAGGGAGGGCGGCGTGAGCGTAGGGCGCAGAGGATTTCTCAGGCTGTTGGGCGCGGCTCCGGTTGCGCTGCCTGTAGTGGCGAGAGAGGCGGCGACAAAAGCCGGCGTCGGCTCTGGGTTTTCGCCCGATTTACTCGGCACGTCCGCTCAGGTGCCTATGTCAGGTGGGACCACGGAAGGCGAGTGGATTACCAGCGTCTGCAAGCGCGTGTTCAGCAAGGATTGGGAGGCCGAGGAGCGCGAGCGCATGAAGCGCTGGCACGTCGGTAGCCTAGACCCCGATCTCGCAAGCTCCCGTTCTCTCAGCCTGTCGGCGGCGGTCAACATCCAACGCCAGCGCAACATTGAACGGCGGATTGCGGCAGGGCGTGAGGACGCAAAGCGGAGCTATCTGCGGCATTTCAAGGTCGATTTCCTTGGCCTCGGCCCCGGCGACGCCGCATGACCAGTAGTCTCGCGGATGCCAACCAAAATCAAAACCCAAAGGATCAGACATGAGCAAGCCAGGCCGCAAGCGAACGATGGAGAACTGATGATGAAAGGCGCAATGCACAAATTCTGGAACAAGCCGTCAGCCAAAACCCATAGCGTTGCGTCGAGCTACAAGAACCGGCCCGTCAAGGAACTGATCGGCCCGCCGCGCCCGGCAAGGCTTGCTGAGCGCCTTCCGGAGGCCGCCGAGCGCCCTGCGCGCTGGACCATCATGCACACCGGCCCGAAGCAGGAGATGGCCGCTGTTGCCCAGCTAGAGCGCGATGGCTATGCCGCGTATTGCCCCGTCGTGACTAAGTGGGTTCGCATCGGCAGGACAAAGACCATCCGGCACACGCCGCTGTTTCCTAGGTACGTCTTCGTCGGCTTGAAGCAGGGGGCAAGCAAGTCGCTCAACTCCTGCCTCTGGGGGCGCCCGCTGACGCTGGACAACGGCAACATCCCGTTTGTTGGCGGCGGGCTGGTCTATGCCATTAGCGACATGCAGGCTTCGGGCGTGTGGGACGAGGCCAAGTCTCAAGCCATCAGCGAGGCCGAGCGCACCCGCATCGCCAAGAAGGCGTCCGAGCATTTCAAGGCGGGCGATACCGTGCTGGTGGTTGATGACCTCTGGGAAGGCTTTCACGCAACAGTCTTGCACGCGGGCGACGATGAGCGCGTGATTTTGCTGATGAAGATGTTCGGGGCCGCAACGAAAGTGCGCGTGACGCTTGACCAAATCAGGCCGGCAGCGTAAGTTGTGCGGGAAGTCGGCGCGGTTGGGGCAGCGGTCATCCGCACCCTGACTGCGACGCAATGGAACAACACGATTTGGGTTCCTGCTCTGCTTCGGCATCAGGCTTCGGCGTTCGCGCCAGACCGTGACAGCCAACACGGGCATCAGGTGGAAGCCCTGATATTGAGTTTCTGAGGTCGGCCCCGGCCACTGACGATGTGCTCGCAAGAGGTCTACATCGCCAAGCCATCGCTTGAGCACAAGGTGCTTGCCGCCATTCTAGACACTGGCGGTTAAGTGGGGCCATCAAGTTCGACAAGCGGCGTGGATGGACACGCTGAGAGGACAAGGCAGGAAGCCGGGTGGCCGGCGAGCCTAAGGGTAGACGGTCAGGTAGCCATAGCGCCGTCTGAAGCCGGGGGCGAAAGCCTAGGCCAGATTCCTGATAAAAACTGCCAAGCCGGTATCGAGCCCGGCCTTGTCGATTAGCTTGCGCCGCTTGAAGGGCGCCCCCGCCCTCTGCTCCGGCATGGCGGGGCTTTTGTATTCAGGACACATCCCATGACCCCTGACGAACAGCTTCGCATGCAGGCCATGATGCTAGCCGACAAGCGCAAGCCCGCAGACGCGACAATTGATGACGTGCTGCGCGAGGCCGAGAAGGTGCTGCGCTTCCTCAAGGGCGGCGTGGCGGTGTCGGGATGACTGAGGAAAAATTGCGTACCAGCAAAATGGCCGACCCCGAAATCGCGTTCATCAACGGCGATCAGGCCATAAGCTGCGCCGATGTGATCAAGCGCATGGAAGATGCGGGCGCGACAGGGGTCAGTATTGCGCTAGGCGGCGATGGCGCTGTTAGCGCTTGGCGGACCTGTTCGTTTTTTGCTGGACCCCAGCGGACAATCGCCTTTTGGCACGTTCTTGACCATGAGTACCTTGACGAGACTGTGTCCGGCCTGCCGCGACTGATCGAAGAGAACATCAAGCGCGATGCCCGCCCTCGCTAACCCCCGCCATGAGCGCTTCGCCCAAGAGCTTGCAAAGGGCAAGAGCCAGTCGGAAGCCTACCAGAACGCAGGATACGAGCCCAGCGAGCCCAATGCGTCACGCCTGACAAGGAATGACAAGGTGCAGGCTCGCGTGGCCGAGTTGCAGGAACGCAGCGCGATTAAGGCCGAAGTGACGGCAGCAAGCCTCATCGAAGAAGCCGAGGCTGTCCGCGAAAAGGCGCTTGCAGCAGGGCAGTATGCAGCCGCCATCGCGGCCATCCGCGAAAAGGGCGTCCTCGCTGGTGTCCGCGTTGAGAAGCGCGAGAGCACCCACAAGTCAGATCCGAAAGCCATGACCGACGATGAGCTTGCCCTTATCGCCAGCGCAGGCAGCGCAGGAGTTGCTGCGCCGCCGACGCGCAAGGGCGTCACTCACTGAATGGTGCAGGGAATGCGGCTACGAGCCCGCCCGGCATCACCAACTGATCGTCAAGGAACTTGAGAGCGTAGCAAGAGGCGAAACGGATCGGCTTATGCTGTTCCTGCCCCCAGGCTCCGCGAAGTCCACATACGGAAGCGTGCTGTTCCCGCCTTGGTATCTGTCGCAAGGCGCGCATCGCTCGATCATCGCGGCCTCGCATACGGCAGAACTGGCCGAGCGCTGGGGCCGCAAGGTCCGCAATCTGGTGGCTGACCACCAGTCGCTGCTCGGGTTCGGCGTGTCGGGCGATAACAAGGCCGCTGGCCGCTGGGAGACTGACGAGGAAGGCGAGTATTACGCGGCTGGTGTCGGCGGCTCGATCACAGGGCGCCGCGCTGACCTTGCCATCATTGACGATCCGGTTCGCTCGCGCGAGGACGCAGACAGCAAGCTCATCCGCGACAAGCAGTGGGATTGGTACAAGTTCGACCTCGGCACGCGATTGAAGCCGAGCGCTGCGGTCATCTTGATCCAGACGCGATGGCATGAGGACGATCTAGCCGGGCGCTTGCTGGCCGAGGAAGGCGCCCGCTGGCGGGTTGTGTCACTGCCGATGGAGGCAGGGCTTGACGATCCGCTCGGACGCGTTCCTGGCGAGGCTCTGTGGCCTGAGTGGTTCACGCCTGAAATGCGGGCGGATGCAAAGCGGGATACGCGGCTTTGGTCCGCGCTGTACCAGCAGCAGCCGACGCCAGACGAAGGCGACTATTTCCGCGCCGAATGGTTCAAGACCATGACGCCGCCACCGCGCGATCAGATGCGTATCTATGGCGGCTCAGATTACGCCGTCACATCGCAAGGCGGTGACTACACGGTTCATGTGGTTGTCGGTGTTGACCCTGATGGCCGGATGCATCTGCTCGACCTCTGGCGCAAGCAGGCTTCGTCTGACGAATGGGTGGAAGCCTATTGCGATCTGGTCTTGAAGTGGAAGCCTATCGCTTGGGCTGAAGAGCAAGGGCAGATCAAGTCAGGCGTCGGGCCGTTCCTCGAAAAGCGGGCACGCGAGCGCAAGGCTTACGGCGTCCGCGAACAGTTCCCAACGCGCGGCGACAAGTCAGTTCGCGCACAGTCGATCCGAGGCCGTATGGCGATGGAAGGGCTGTACATCAGCCCTGACGCGCCGTGGAAGGCCGATCTCATATCCGAGTGCCTGAGGTTCCCCGCTGGCGTCCATGACGACCAAGTGGATGCGCTCGGGCTTGTCGGTCAGTTGCTGGACAAAATGCAGGCCGGCTTGAACCCGCGTCCCACCGAAAAGCCCCGCCGCGACCGCTACGACCGCCGCGACGACGAAGAGGATGCCGGCGCATGGAAAACGGTTTAAACTCCGATGCAGGCTAACCCCATCGCGACAGTCCTGGAGGCCCGGCCCGTTGCCGGGTCTTTTGTTGTCGATCCCACCGATAACGACGCGATGCCGTCTGCGGCTGAGTTCGTGGACATGTTCGAAAGCTCGGAAGACGCGAGCTACGAAGCCCGCCAGCTTGCCGAGCGTGACCGCGACTACGTCGATAACATCCAGCTCACGGCCGAAGAGATTGCCGCGCTGAACAAGCGCAAGCAGCCGCCCATCGTCATCAACCGCATCAAGCGCAAGGTCGATTTCCTTAAGGGCTATGAGATGGGGCAGCGCGTCGATCCGCGCGCCCTGCCTCGCACGCCCCAGCATGAGGAAGACGCGAACGGCGTTGAACAGGCCCTGCGCTATGTCGCGGACGATCAGCGATTTGATCATAAGCGCTCGCGTGTGTGGGACAATCTGCTGGTCGAAGGCGCCGGCGGCTATCGCGTCGGCGTGAAGGAGAGTTACGACGGGCTTGAGATCACCATCGACCGCATTCCGTGGGACCGGATGTTCTGGGATCCGCATTCGTCGGAGCCTGATTTCTCGGATGCCGGCTATGTCGGGTTGGTGCGCTGGCTTGACCGTGACGAGGCCGTTCGCGAGTACGCAGACAACCCGAACGCTGAATCCATCCTCACCGAGACGCTGAACAATGCGTCGGTGTCCGACACCTTTGACGACAAACCCCGGTGGAAGGTCTGGGCTGATCGCAAGCGTCGCCGCGTTCGCGTGTGCCAGGTCTGGCACCGCAAGGGCGATGAATGGCACTTCGCTGAGTTCACCAAGGGCGGTGTGCTTCGTCAGGGGCCATCGCCGCACCAGACCGACAAGGGCGAAAGCGACTGCGAACTGATCTTCGGCTCGGCCTACGTCAACCGCGATAACGACCGCTATGGCATCGTGCGCGAGATGATCGGGCCGCAGGACGAGATCAACAAGCGCCGCTCGAAGGCACTTCACCTGCTCAACGTGTCTCAGGTCACGATGGAGCAGGGCGCGGTCGATGACATCGAGAAGTTCCGCCGTGAGACGGCCCGGCCTGATGGGGTCAAGGTCGTCAACCCCGGCTTCTTCGACAAGATCAGGGACGACACCCGCGTTGACCTCGCCACCGGCCATCTGAACCTCTTGCAGGAGGCCAAGGGCGAAATTGACATGATGGCGGGCAACATCGCCCTCCAGGGTAACGCGCTTCAGAAGTCGGCAGCGTCGGGCAAGGCGATCATCGCAAGCCAGCAGGGCGGGGCGATGGAAGTGGCGCCGCTGCTGGACGCTCTGCGCGACATGGACATTCGCGTGTTCCGCGCGATCTGGGCTCGCATTCGGCAGTATTGGACCGGCGAGAAGTGGGTTCGCGTTACCGACGACGAGCGCAATATCAAATGGCTCGGCCTGAACGTCGATCCGATGCGCGCTCAGATGGCGATGCAAGACCCTGCGGCGCAGGAGAAGATTGCGGGCATGGTCGGCAGTGTGGCCGAGCTTGATTGCGACATCATCATTGACGACGCGCCTGATGGGCTAACGCCGCAGTTGGAGCAGTTTCAGAGCCTTGTCGAGTTGAAGAAGATGGACGGCAACGGCGAGCTTCCGTTCCGCGCCATCGTGGCCGCCATGCCGAACCTGAAGAACAAGGAACAGGTGATGGCGGCAATGGACGAGGCCAAGCAGCCGCCGCCGGAAGTCGCGCAGCTTCAGCAGCAGATGAAGGCGCTGGAGATGGCGATGGCCGAGGCCAAGGTCGCCAATGAGCAGGCGTCGGCACAGTTGAAGATGGCGCAGGCGCAGAAGGCTCTCACGCCCGATGCGCCGCAGGGCCAGCAGATCGACCCCGGCCCGACCGAGGCGGAATACATGGAGACGATGGCCCGTGCCGAACAGGCGCAAAGCGCGGCTGTCCTGAACTACGCCAAGGCCGACCAGATCGGCGTTGAGACAGCGCTGGCGCCTCAGCAGATGGCGCAGCAGGCCAACAATGATCAGGCCAAGATTGCGGCCATGCAGAACCGACTGCCCGCCTAATTCCAGATTGAAGGCCGCAAGCCTTCCATAGCCGTCGCCGGGCTCAACGGGCGCTAGAGGTTTAGCGAGCCTCACTAAATCGCTGCTGTCGCCGGGCTCCGGGCGCTTCGTGATCCACACGTAAACGGGAAATCTGATGTCCACTCTGGAAAGCATCCTTTCCGGCGAGCGCGAAACTGCGCCCGTCGAAACCACCACGACACCCACCGCAACGCCTGAGACGACCACCGAGGCGCAGGCCCCGGAGCCGTCTTCCAATGACGAACCGCAGACCGACGAGCGGGGAATGGTCCCCGTCGCCGCGCTCCAGGCGGAACGCCAGAAGGCCAAGCGATACACCGAGCAAGTTGCCGAGTTTCAGTCGAAGCTCGAACAGCAGAACGCTCAGTGGGAACAGCGTTTCGCTCAGATGATGAGCGCCGTTGTGCCGAAGCAGGCCCAGCCTGAACCGGCAGCGGCTCCCGAAATCTGGGACGATCCCAACGCCTTCGTTCGTTCGCAGGCGATGGAAATGGTCAACCCCCTGCGCGAGCAGATGTTGGTCATGGCGCGTCAGGTGGCGGAAATCCAGCACAAGCCGGAAACGGTCAACGAAGCGGCACAGGCTTTCGACCGCGCACGCCAGACGGGTCAGATTGATCCCGTGATGGCCGAGCGGATCATGAACGCTCCCAACCCCTTCGCTGCCGCCGTGCAGTGGCATCAGCACACATCCACCATGGCCGAAATCGGCTCCGACCCAGCCGCCTACAAGGCGAAGCTGGCCGAGGAAATCCGCGCTCAGGTCATGGCCGAACTTCAGCAGGGCAACACGCCGCAGGCCGCAGACACGCGCCCCGCGCCCGTCATGCCCGGCAACTTCGCAACTGGTCGGAACGTCGGCGCCCGCAGCGGCCCGGCCTACTCCGGCCCTCCCCGACTTGAAGACATCCTAGGTTCTCGCCGCTAACCAACCCCGCCATCGAGCGGGGTTTTTCTTTGGGCGGGACCGGCTGTCTTCCTTCCTCAGAAGGAATAGCCTCCGATGGCTGACACTCGCGCAAACGCCAATCTGACTCCCGAGATTTGGGATGATCAGTTCTTCACCGAATACCTCACCGAAAACCGTTATGCCGGTGAGATGGGGACCAACGAGAACTCCATCATTCAGGTCAAGGAAGACCTGACCAAGAAGAAGGGCGACCGCGTCAACTTCGCGCTCGTCAACAAGCTCACCCAGGATGCCGTCACCGGTCGCGGCGTCATGGAAGGCAACGAAGAGGACATGGCCACCCGCTCGTTCGAGCTGGCCGTTGACAAGCGCCGCAATGCGGTTCGCGTCGCGGAGATCGATGAGCAGTATTCGGCCCTTTCCCTCCGCTCTGCCGGCAAGTTCGTCCTCAAAGAGTGGGCGATGAAGGATACTGAGCGCCTGATCACCCGCGCGCTCGGCAACATGAACGGCATCGAGATGACCGCTGCTGCGGTTGGCCTCGCCGGAAACCAGACCACGCTTGACGCTTGGCTGGTGGACAATGCCGACCGTGTGTTCTTCGGCAACAGCGTCTACACGGCGGGCACCGACCTCTCGGCTGGCCTTGCCACGCTGACTTCGGGCACCGCTGCGGAGCGTCTGACGGCGGCCAACATCAGCGCCATGAAGTTCCAGGCGACGACCCGTGCCAACCCGAAAATCCGTCCGATCCGTTCGGAGACCAACGGGCGCCACTACTTCATGCTCTACGCTCACCCGCTGGCGTTCCGCGACCTTAAGGCGGATACGACCATCACTCAGGCGCAGCGTGAAGTGTCGCTGGAGATGGAGAACAACCGCCTGTTCAAGGGCGGCGACCTCCTCTGGGACGGCGTGATCATCAAGGAGGCTTACGACCTTTATGATTACTCCACCCTGACCGCGCTGGGCGATTCCGGCACGACCACGGTCGTCCCTGCCTACCTCTGCGGCGCTCAGGCCATCGCTGTTGCGTATGCCCGTCGCTGGCGTTCCAAGACCGAAGAATTCGACTACGGCGACAAGTACGGCGTCGAAACCTCCGCGATCTACGGCATCGGCAAGATGGTCTTCGGTTCGGGCGCGGGCGACCGCGACGACACCAAGGACCACGGCATCGTCACCGGCTTCTTCGCCTCGTCCACGGCTTCGTAAGGAGAAGCGATCATGGCAACTTTCACCGCCACTCGGGCCGCTTCGACGTTCCCGGTCTTCAAGGCTACCGGCGCCGGGGTTCTCTGCGCCGCTTACGGCACCATCGAAGTCGCCGCCAACCCGGTTGCGAACGATGTCTATGAGATGTGCCGCATTCCCAAGGGCGCTGTCGTCGTCGCTGGCCGGATTTATTCGGACGACCTCGACACCAACGCGGCCGAGACGCTCGACCTTGACATCGGCTGGGCGGCCAACGGCGTTGAGGCGGCTGACCCGGACGGGTTCGGCAATCTCGGCGTTCAGGGCACCGATACCGTCGCCGGCATCAAGCCGGAAGGCGGCTACAACTACGCTTTCGGCGGCAAGCTGATCACCGACGGCCCGCAGGCGTTCAGCGCGGAGACGGTTATCACCGTCAACTGCGTTGCCACCGCTGCGACCTTCGCTGCCGGCACGCTCTCGGTTGTCGTCTTCTACGTCGTTCCCTGATCCCAGGGCGACGCAACATCAACAGGGCGGGGCGCTTGCGTGCCCCGCCTTTTTCATGAGGCCCACATGGCTGACTTTCGCTTCATTGGCGATCCCCGCTGCGGTGGCCATGGCCCCGCCAGCATTGAATTGTTCGGCAAGACATTCACCCGCACCGAATGGACCGAGGTCGAAGACGATCTGGCCGCGCGGTGCGCGCGTCATTCGCATCTGGAGGCTCGTCAGGAGCCCGTTGAGGCCGCCGCGCTGTATGTGCGCTGCTGGGCCACGCAGGACGACGAGCCCCAGTCCGAAGCCCCCCGCAAGCGTGGTCGTCCGCGCAAGGTGGTCTGATGAAAACCCAAACGCAGCTTTGCGAGCGCGCGCTGTCAAAGGCGATGGTTGTCGGCTCCGGCCAGACCGCATCGGCTGAGGACATCGCGGTTGCCCAACTCGTTCTCAATCCGATGATTGACGAACTGAGCGCGCTTGGCGTCTGCGATGTGGTGCTGACCAGCGACACCAGCGCCGAGGAGATCCCCAACGAACTGTTCAACGGCTTGGCCGCGCTGCTGGCTTTGGACATCGCGTCTGACTTCGGCCTGCCGGCGCCGTCCGATGAGGCGCGGCAGAACGTCATGAACATCATCCGCCGCATCACCGCGCTGCGCCCGACTTATGAAACTCTGGCGGCGGAATACTACTGATGCCGACCGTTGACGTTCCGTTCCCAAAATCCTCGCTACCAGGGCAGCAGCCCGGCGAAGGGCAGGGGCGGCTTCTCAACTGCTATTGCGAGGTTGACGCGGGCGTTCCGACATGGCGCGCGGTTCCCGGCTTTACGGCGTTCTGCGACACGACGCTTGCGACCCCTCGCGGCATGATCGTCACGGGCGGGCTTCTGTATGCGGCTTACGAAGACGATGTGGTCACTGTCACGGAAAACGGGGCGATCACGTCGCTCACCGGCACGCTGTCAGGCGCCGAGCCCGTTTCGTGGGGCCGAAACAATGCAAGCCCCACGCCAGACCTGATCGTCGTCTCGGAGAATGGCGCCTTCAACGTTACCACGGCGGCTGTCACGTCCTTTGCCGATGGCGATCTGCCCCAGCCCAACAGCGCCACCGATCTGGACGGCTACATCATCTTCTCGACCCGTTCCGGCCAGATTTGGGCGACCGGGCTCAACGCCGTCACGGTCGATCCGCTGTCGTTCACGCAGTGCCAAGCCAACCCCGATGGCCTGTATCGCGTCATCCGCGTCGGTCGCGAAGTGCTCGCGATGGGCGACAACTCGATTGAGTTCTATGAGAACGTCGGCGCCACGCCTTTCCCCTTGCAGCGCACTCAGGTGCTCCCGGTTGGCCTGATCGGTCAATGGGCTGTGGCGGGCTATGAGAGCGGCTGGGATAGGGCTCTCGTGTTCGTCGCGGCTGACGGCACAGTTCGTCGCCTCGATGGCTACACGCCCACCGTCGTCTCAACCAAGGACGTCGAGCGGGCGATTTCGTCCGTTGTCGATAAGCGCACGATCAAGGCTTGCGTGCATGTGGTCGGCGGGCAGCCGGTGTTTTCGCTCTCGTCCAATTCGTGGACATGGGAGTTCAACCTTGCCTCTGGCTTCTGGCATGAGCGCACCAGTTACGGCCTGAACCGCTGGCGCGGCACGATGAGCGCCAATTTTGCCGGGTCTTGGATGCTTGGCGACACCACGGGCGGCAAGATCCAGCGCTTGGCCGAATCCGACTATGACGAAGACGGCGGCGTGATTGCGATGCTGCTGGAAAGCGGCCCGATCAAGCAGTTTCCGTCGCGAACGGCGGTGTCGTCGGCGTTCTTCGACTTCACTACCGGGCAGGGCAACCCGCTCGGCTCTGAGGATGAGGTGAACCCCTCCGTCACCGTGCAGTGGTCGATGGATGGCGGCGCCACATGGTCCAACGGCGTCAACGTCCGCTCGCTCGGCGGGCAGGGCGATTTCGTCAACCAAATCCGCGTCAATCGCATCGGGCTTTCAACGCATCACGGCGTGAGGTTCCGCCTGAGCACGTCATCCCCTGTCTACAAGACGCTCAGGGGCGGGCGGGCTGAAGCCATGGCCAGGGCGGCAGCCTGATGGCCTTCGCAGAGCTTCCCCCGCCGATCTGGGACGCGACGAAATCCGCAGTCGGACCAGACGGCAAGCTGACGCCTGAATTTCTCCAGTGGTTGAGCCGCGTCATGGCCTACCTCGCCCGCATGGGCGCGGCCATCCCCTAAAGGAATAGCAACATGGCATCTGCACGCGGTCAGCGCCAAGCGACCATGATGAATATCGACTACCTGAACCAGAACCAGGCGACGAACGCGCAGGGGTTCAGGAACGCGGCGGATTATTCGCTGAACGCGCTGGGGACGGGGCAGGCCACGGCGAACAATGCCATTCGCGACTATGGCGCGGCGGCGGCTGGAGCTATCGGCACCGGCTACAATCAGGCGCGCGGCGATCTGTCGGGCGGCTTTGCTCAGGGCCGGCAGAGCGTGCAGCAGGGCATCGACATCTTTAACCCGTGGGTTCAGAGCGGGCAGGCGGCCAACACGGCTCAGAGCGACTTTCTCGGCCTGAACGGCGCGGCGGGTTCGGGCGCTCAGGCTGCGGCGCTGAACACATGGCGCAATGCGACCGGCTTTCAGGACGTTGTGGACCAGACCAGCGACGCGGCCCTTCGCCGGGCGAGCGTCATCGGCGGCCTTGGCGGCAACCAGATTGACGCGGTTGCGCGCATCGGCGGAAACCTCGCCAACCAGACCGCGCAGCAGTATTTCGGCAACCTCGGCAACCTGAGCACGCAAGGCTTGCAGGCAGCCGGCCAGCAGCAGCAGGGATACAACACGCTCGGCCAGATGGGCGTCGCTGAGGGCACGGGCCTTGCGGGTCTGGCGACCGACCGCGCGAGCAAGGAAGCGGGCATCTTCTCCGGCATGGGCTCGTCGCTCGGCAACGTCGCCATGCAGACCGGGCAGAACCAAGCCAACATCTACACCGGCCTCGGCCAGTCGCTTGCCAATCAGGGCAACTTCACGACCGGCGCGCAGACGCAGAACATCACGTCGCAGGCGCAGGCATCGGACGCGGCGAAGAATGCCAATCAGCAGACGATGGTCAACCTTGGAACGACCTTGTTCAACGCCGCGACGGGCATGATGGGCGGTGGCGGGTTTAGGCTTCCGGGGATGGGCGGTGGCGGCGGCGGAACCTTCAACGCGCTGTCCAACTCCGGCACCGGGGGGCTCTACTAATGGCAGGGAAACGCAGCCGCCTTTCTCTGGTACGCGCGCAAGTGCTGGACCAGTTATCGTATTGCCCCGATAGCGGGCTTTTTTTGTGGGCGAAACGCCCTAGCACTCGCCGCAATGCTGGAGATGAAGCGGGAACGGTTTGCCCGGAATCATATCGTAAAATAGGCATTTCTGGGACGATCGTGCCTGCACATATGCTCGCATGGCTGATTGTTTACGGGGAGTGGCCGAACGGCCAGATCGACCATATCAACGGGGATCGGTTAGATAACCGGATTAAGAACTTGCGCGTTGTGACGCAGCAGCAGAACGCGTTCAACCGCGTCTTGTACAAGAACAATTCAAGCGGCGTTAAAGGCGTTTCGTGGAGCATCGCGCAGCAGGCGTGGCACGCCCAAATCCGCGTTACTGGCAAGCGCATCCATCTCGGGTTCTTCAAATCAAAGAATGATGCCGCGAACGCTTATGCGGCGGCGTCGGCCAAATTCCATGGCGAGTTTGGCAAGATCGCGAGGGCCGCTTAAATGTCAGCATTCACCGGCTACAAGGCGCTCGACTTTTCGGGCATCGACAAGGCCATTCAGGGCTTCCAGCAGCGCCAGCAGCTTGCGAGCCTTGGCCAGAACCTTGACGGCACGCCCGAAGGCTATGCCAAGGCCGCTCAGGCGCTCTTGCAGAAGGGCGACACCGCTGCGGCGGCCAACTTCTTCGCGCTTGGCGAGAAGGCGCGCGAGCGCTTGCTGACGGAAACCGCGACGAAGAACAGCCCGTTCGCCATCAACCGCCCGACGCCGACCGCTCCGACAGTTCAGGGCGTTGCGCCTGTCACGTCGCTGGGGGCAACCTCTGGCGCTGGCCGCGCGTCCCCGGCTGGCGTGGCGGTGGCCGAAACACCGGATGCGGTTGCCTCCCTTGAGGCTCAGTCTTCCGGCTTGACGCAGTTGGGCAACTGGAACGAGCCGCGCGGCCTCCGCAATAACAACCCCGGCAACATTGAAAGCGGGCGGTTCGCCGCGACGGTTCAGGGCTTCCAAGGCTCGGATGGCCGCTTCGCGCAGTACGCCACGCCGGAACAGGGCATCCAGGCTGCTGACAAGCTGCTGACCAGCTATGCGGGGCGCGGCCTCAACACTGTGAACGGCATCGTCAACCGTTGGGCGCCTCCGACCGAAAACAATACGGGCGCCTACGTCGCTCAGGTCGCGAAAGAGTTGGGCGTCGATCCCAATCAGCCGCTTGATATGAACAACTGGGAAGTGCGCCAGAAGCTCATTGCGGCGAAAATCCGCGTTGAGAACGGCAAGCAGCCTTACGCGGAAGACGTGTTCCAGCGCGCTCTGAACCCGAACTGGGGCCGCGAGGTCGCGGCGTTTGAAGGCGGCGCGCAGCCGAGCCAGACAGCGCAGGCCGGCCCGCAGTTCGCGCTCGGCAGCGCCCCGCCGCCGTCTGATCAGTTCACCCCGGCGCAGCAGCCTTCACAGGTCGCGCGGGCACCGCAGGGCGCCCCCGCACAGGACGGGCTCTACACCAGCACGCCCACCCCTGCCTTGCAGGCGTTCATCAACAATCCCCGCGTTCCCGACAACCTCCGCACGCTCATGCAGCAGGAGCTTGCGAAGCGTGGCGGTGGCGCCCCTGCCGCTCCGGTTCAGTTGGCGCAGGCTCCCGCACAGCCGGGCGCTCCCGTGTCTGACGTTCCCGCGCAGGGCGGCGCAGAGGTTCAGGGCAACTTCACCATTCCCGGCCCGAACCAGCTTCCCCCGAACGATCCCCGGCCCGACATTAGCACGCGGGAATTGCTGGAGGTGCTGAACGACAAGCGCCAAAGCCAGTATCATGCGGCGGCGCTGGAAATTTACCGCGCCCGGCAGAAATACTCCGACGAGAACGCGCCCGAAAAGCGCGCCTTGACGAAGGCGCAGGCTGAAAAGGCGCAGCTTGAGCTTGAACAGCTACGCCGTAGCTCTGGCGGCTATCGCAATCTTGTCTCGCCGGAGGAACGCGCGTCTGCGGGCATCCCGGCTGACGATAAGCGCGTTTATCAGCTTGGACCAGACGGCAAGCTTTACACGCCACCGGGCGGGACGACCGTTAATGTCGGCGCGGGCGAAACCGAAGAGTCAAAAGCCATTGGCAAGGCGGCGGGCACACGCGCAAGCGAAACCATGGCCGCCGCTGCATCTGCCTCCAAACAGTTGATGCGGCTCGGCCAGATTGACGCTCTGATGAAGAACGTCGAGACTGGAAAACTGTCTCCAAGCCGCATGACGATTGCGGCGCTCGGCAAGTCGCTCGGAGTGGATGACGCCTACCTAGAAGCGCTTGGGCTGGACCCGAAGCGCGTGGGCGATGCTCAGGCCCTCAACGCCATTTCTGGCCGCATGCTGGTGGATATGATCGGCTCTGGCGGCTTCCCGGCCAACAACTTCTCGAACACCGACCGCGAGTTCCTGACCGGAACGCTGCCGTCGCTAGCGAACGATCCGCGCGCCAACAAGCTGCTCATTACGGCGGCCCGGCGCATGGCTGATCTGGACATTGAGAAGGCGAAAGGTTGGCGCACTTGGAAGCGCGAAAACCCGAAGGGCTCGTTTGACGATTTCGAGCTTGAATTTGCCGACAAGATCGGCGGCGCGGATCGCTTTGCCGACCTTGTGAAAGAAGCTGAGAAACTAGGCGCAGCGCCGCCCCCGCCGCCCCCGGCACCGACAAAGGCGGTGGATCATCTGCGCGCCAATCCGTCGTTGCGTAGCGCCTTCGATGCCAAATACGGCCCCGGCTCTGCCGCGCGCATTCTGGGGGAATAAATGGCAAACCCGTTTGACCAGTTCGACGCGCCATCCGAGGGCAGGCCGCTTGTCGTCACGGTCGCGCCGAACCGCCGGCCAAAAGAAGCCAACCCGTTCGATCAGTTCGACGACCCGACGCCTGCCAAGCCCGGCGTGGCGGAAGATGTCGCCAAGTCTGGCACTTCTGGCTTGGGACGCGGCACGCTTGGCCTGCTCGGTCTTCCGGGGACGGTGGCCGGCCTTGCGCGTAGCGGCGCTGACTTCCTCGAAAACCAGACGGTTGGGCGGGCGGTCAATTACGCCAAAACGGGCTCGCCCAGCGCGCCCCCGATGGTTTCGACAAAAGATTTAATGGCGCGCAATGGCGGGTTTTCGTTGCCGCGTCCCGAAGATACAATTTCAGGCGAGGCGCTGACGGCTCAAGTGGCCAAGGTCGCGCCGGGCATCAATTATCAGCCGCAAACACTTGCCGGCGAATATGCCCGCACCGCTGGCGAGTTTGCGCCGGGAATGCTGTTCCCCGGCACGATGGCCCAGCGCGTTGTCGGCGGCTGGCTTGCCCCGACCATTGCGTCGGAGACTGCCGGGCAGGCCGCCAAGGGGACTGCAATCGAGCCTTACGCGCGGGCTGTCGCAGGCGTCGGCGCTGGCGTTTTGGGTGCTGTCGCTTCCCGTCCCGCGACTGCTCAAGCAGCGGTGGCGGGCGCCATGGGCGGCGTTGACGACGCGACCGTTGTGGCGGCTGGCCAGCTTATGAACCAAGCCCAGCAGCGTGGCGTAGCGCTGACATGGCCGGAAGCCGTGGCGCAAGTCACGGGCGGCGCCGCAACGGGCCTCACGGGCTTGCAGCGCGTCGTGGAAGGGTCGCAGGGCGGGCAGGCCGTTATGGCCCCGTTTATGGCCCAGCGGCCCGGCCAGATCGAAGCGGCAGGCCGGCAGGCGTTTGATACAATCGCGCCGCAGTCGCAGAGGCCGTCAACGCTTGGCCCCGCCATTGGGCGGGCGGCTGATGACACGGTGCAAGAAGCAACGGGTATCATCAACCGTGCGACGCGCCCGGCTTATCAAGCGGCAGAAGCGCAGCGCGTCGGTGCTCAGGTTCAGCAGGGCCTTATGGCCGATCCGCTTTACGCTCAAGTCTTCACCGAGGTCCGCAACAATCCGGCGCTCAATCGGATGATTGCGAACCTGCCTGACGATTCCGTTGGCGTTATTGATATGGTCCAGCGGCGAATGCGGGAGACGGCGGACAATCTCGCCATTCCAGGGCAGGCCAATTCCGGCAACACGGCGGCGGCTGCCTATCGCGACGCTCGCACTGGTCCCATCGCGGCTGCCGAACAAGTCACTGGCTCGCGCGCTGCAACTGCTACAACCCCGGCGCAGGTTGGATCGTATGAGGCGGCCCGCGCGCAGCAAGAGGCGCTGCGCCAGCAATATCTTGAGCCGCTGATGGCGGGGCCAATCGGGAAGCTAGCCAACCGCGATATTGGAACACAGCAAGCAATCGAAGTGCTGTTCCCGCGCACCCCGTTGGCGGGTTCGGCGCCCGAAATCATTGATGCGGTTGGGGCTCTTGCGCGCCGCAACGGCACAGCGGCCCGACAGCTTGTGAGGGCTCACGTCGAAGGCGTTTTCAATCAAGCGACGCGCGACTTGCAAGCCGGGGCAAACCAATTTGGCGGCGCGGGCTTTGTCGCGGCGGTTCGCGGCAATACGCAGCAAGCCGAAAACCTAGCGGCCGCCATTCAGGGCGTCGGCGGGCCTCAGGTCTTGCAAGGCTTTGACGAATTCCTGAACGTTATTGCGGCGACTGGCCAGCGCCAGCGCATCGGCTCGCAGACGGCGTTCAATCAGGCTATCCAGAGCGAGTTGCAAAAAGGCGGGGCCGTTGGCGAAGCGGTCAATGCAGTCGCAACCGCTGGCATCAAAATCCCCGGCAGGCTGACCAAGGCTTACGAGGATTGGCGTCTCGGTCAGAATACAGAGCAGATCGCGCGCTTATTCACTGATCCCAATGCGCTTGGGCTGTTCCGCAGGCTTGCCGCCGCCGCGCCGGGCTCCAATCAGGCCCAAGCTATCGCTGCTCGGATCACCTCGATGGCCCTTCAAGCCGCGCAGGCGTCGGACACACCAGTCCCACAGATGCGTTAAGCAAGCGGTTAAGAACGCGCAGAGTGTGACGGCAATCACAAATGAAATGATGATTTCGCCCGGCGACTTGGCTGGGTGCGTTGTCGCTATGCCGTGGGTCAACCACACGATGAAGGCAACCTGCGCCAGATACCAAAAATACCGCATCCCCAAACCCTGCCGCAAGTTCCCCGCGCCGTCTAGCGCTTCCATCGCTTAAACCCAAGCCAGACCAGCGCGACGACGCCGACCAAAGCCCAGACCAGAACAACGTCATTCTCCCACGACGCTAAAGGCATGTGTTTCGGCTCTCTCATACGGGGATTCTGAACCCCGGCGCAGTCAAACGCTACGTTCAAGTCAGCCAAATCCTCGGCTTTTTCAGCCAAGCCCGCCCTCCCCGGCGGGTTTTTTGTATTGGAGCCGCCGCATGGCATTTTTTGCAAGCGCCGTGTCGAACTACATCGTCCGGTATCAGGGGGAGTTCCTCGTCGGTGCGCGCGTGCGGTTCTATGACGCCGGCACCAATTCCGTTCGCACCATGTACGCGGACGGGCAGTTGAACACGCCGTACAACCCCAACGCCATCCTCTCGAATGCCAACGCCCGCTTCCCGCCGATCTGGGGGCAGGGCGGCGACTACCGCGCGGTCATCACGACCGCAGGCGGGACGGTCATCGAGGATATGGACTACTTGCCCGGCGACGCTACCGTTGTCAGTGGAGGTGGCGGCGGGGGCGGCTCGACCTCGCACGCGACCGGCGACATTCAGCCCTCGATTGCCTCTGGCACGCGCGCCGGCTGGGTCCGGGCCAATGCGCGCACCATCGGTTCGGCGGCATCTGGCGCGACAGAGCGGGCGGCTGACGACTGCGTTGACTTGTTCACGCTGCTTTGGGGCAACGCCCTGTTTTCGGTGTCGGGCGGGCGTGGCGCGAGCGCTGCGGCTGACTGGCTTGCGAACAAGACCATCACCCTGCCGGATGCTCGCCTGTGCGCCCTGATCGGCTCCGATGGCATGGGCAACTCAGCAACGAACCTGTTCAGCGCGCTCACCTTCACCACGGGCAATTCTTCGACGGTCGGGAGCAAGGTTGGCGATGCGACACATACGCTCGCCACGACGGAAATCCCCTCGCACACCCACACGGGATCGACCGACACCACCGGCCTGCATAGTCATATCGGATCGACCGACAGCCAGGGCGACCACTCGCACGGCGGCATTACTTCGGCTGACGGCGCGCACGCGCACACGATCCAGAACGTCCCGCTGCAAGGGTTTGGCGCGGGCGGCACGGTCATCGGCGCGGTGGCGGCTGGCGCGGCCACCATCTCCACCGATGGCGTCGGCACGCATACGCACTCCATCGCGACGTTCACCAACGGCGCGCACACCCATTTTGTTGCGACGCAGAACAGCGGCTCGCACGCGCACACCGTCACGACCACGGCGACAGGCGGCGGTGGCGCTCATGCCAACGTCCAAAACTCCCTGCTCGTCACTTTCTACATCAAGCTCTGAGGACAGCCATGCTTAACGGAAGCCTCGGCCAGATTTCCAATCGCGCCACATGGATCAACGGTTTCGAGGTCATCGACACTGAAACTGACGACCTGATGGACCTGACCGGAATCGCGATCACGATGAAGGTTGCGCGCGATCCTGGCGGCAGCGTCGTCCTGACCGGATCGACCACCACGGGCGAACTCACCATTCCCGGCACGGGCCTTGTCGATTGGCGCTTTGAGGCGTCGCAGATGCAGGCGCTTACCGCAGGAACCTATGCCGCCGTCGTTCGCTTTGAGCGGGCCGGCGACACCGACGACGTTTTTCTCGGCACTGTCGCCGTTCTGGAGTCCTTCTGATGGCGCTTTCCCCCTACTCCGGCCCCCGCATTCGCGTTCGGGCAAACGTCCGCATTCCGGCCCGTGTCGTGTCAGGCCCCGGCATCTCGCAAGTCATTGCCGGCGGCGTGCTGACGACCGGGCTTGATCTCGATGAGCTTGATCCCGTCGTTTCGATCCCCGATCCGTCGCTTTATCGCCTGTTCGTCTACAACGAAGGGACGGACACTTGGGAGACGACCACACTCGACAACCTCCCGACGACCACGACCGGCGACACCTATACCGGGCGCGGCGATGCGATCTACACCTTCCTCTCGACTGACCGCTATGTGGAACTGACGACCGCGCTGACGGCGGCGCGCATCTGGTCGCTGCCTGTCGCGTCCACCTATCCCGCAGGCACGCGCATTGTCGTTCAGGACGCCATTGGGGGCATCACCAGCACGAACACGCTGACGATCAACGCCAACGCCGCCGACACCATCAACGGGGCGGCCAGCTTCGTCCTGAATGCGGCTTACTCGGGCGTCGAGTTGCGCTCCAACGGCGTGAACAAATGGTCCGCTCGCGTCATCAATGATGGAAGCGTGGGGACCGCGAAAATTGCTGACGCCGCTACGACCAATGCCAAGCTTGCCAACATGGCAGAGGCTACGGTTAAGGGGCGCGCGGCGGGCTCGGGCACTGGCGTTCCGGTCGATCTGACGGCGACGCAGGCAAGAAATGCTCTTTCCCTTGGGACGATAGCGACGCAATCAGCAGCGTCCGTGGCGATCACGGGCGGTTCGATTGAGGGCACGGCGATTGGAGCCGTTAACGCCTCTACCGTAACTGCCACGACGATTACCGGCACAAGCGTTGCAGTCGCGGCCTCTCTGAACGGCACGTCAACGCAATTTAGCTCGCGCAATTTGTCCAATGGCGCTTCGGCAATTACCCGCTTTTCAATCGGCAACGATTCCGACGCCGCAGATTTCTCCATTTCATTGAACGGATCGGGCAATAGCGGCGGGGCCGGCGCCCGGTCTGTTTTAATCAACTCCAACGGCGGCCCGCTTACGTTGAGCTGTTCTGGTGTTCTCTTTTCCCCTAATGTTTACGCGCAAACAAGCGGCACGGCGGCTAACGTCGCCGTTGACGCTGGCGGCCAGATCAGGCGTTCAACGTCGTCTCTCCGCTACAAAACGGACGTTCAGGATTACACGCGCGGCCTGCAAGCAGTGTTGAATCTGCGCCCCGTAACTTACCTGTCAAAATCAGGCGAGGGGGGGCGCTTTGCAGGGTTTATCGCAGAAGAAGTTCACGCTGCGGGGCTGGTTGAGTTTGTCAGTTACGACAACGAAGGCCGACCCGACGCGCTGCACTACCCGCATATGGTCGCACTTCTGGCGTCCGCTCTGAAGGAGGCGTCGGCAAAGATTGACGCCTTGACCGCTCGCGTTTCTGCTCTGGAAAGCGGCGCATAACCCACCGCGCCCCCCTCCTGACATTGCCGGAGATCGACATGAAACACGCCGCCCTTGGGCTGGCGCTTTGCGCTTTGCTCAATACGCCCGCGTTTGCCCAACACGCGGCGGATGTCTCCGCCCCGTCGAATGGATGCCCCGCCGCCATCCCGAACGATGGGCTGGACGACCATGCCGCGCTTCAGTGCCACATCAATGCGGCTCCGGGTGGGCGCATCCTGCTTTCGTCCGGCGCCTATGAACTGTCGCAGACGCTAGTTATTCCGGGCGGCCAGCGGCTTGTCGGCGCCGGCCAGTCGGCCACAGCCATCATTACGATGGGCTATGCCGATATCACAGCGCTGCGCTTCACCGGGCCTTATAACTCGTTTGGCGGGCTATCGGATTTGCGGGTCGCCTGCTCTCAGTCCACCACGGCGACAGCTTCCTGCGTGCATGTCACCCACAACGTTCCCGTCGTCTTCCGCGACTTCCAAATTTGGGGCGGGCTGCATGGGCTCCTTAGCCAAGGCGTTGATGGCTACTTCGACGGGGGATTTATCGGCGGCTCGGCGCGGGCGGGCTCGGCGGTCTTCTCGCAGGGCGCAAACTGGTACATCCGCACCAAGTTCAACGACTATGCCGGGTTTCACCAGACATACGCCTTCGTCCAAAACAGTTGGTCGAACCCGGCCAACAACGGCGTGCAGGAGAACCATTTCGTCGCCTGCGATTTCTCCGGCAACTATGACTATTCCGTTTTTATCTACGACGGGAACAGCAACCAAGCCGTAACAGACTTTTCCGGTTCCGTCTTCGCCGCGCCCGTCGTGATCTACTCGGCCCGCGCGACCATGTTTCGCGGCGCCGAGTTCGGCTCCCCCACGCTGATCAATTACGCGCCCCTGTCGATTTCGGGGAGCTACGCCTTTTCCGCGTTGGCCGTGTCTGGAACGGGCGCGCGGTCCTGCGGCGCCAACATCGGCATCACCTGTTAGGGGCATCCCCATGAAACTCGTCTGGTTGAGCCTCGCCCTCGCACTCGCTGCGGGGGCGCCGGAGACACGCGCCGATGACCAGGCGCCCGGTACTCCTGCCTATCGAGCGTTCTACGGCTCGTTTCTCCCGCCGACGTGCTGCTGGACCAACGGTTGCTGCCGGAGGGCCAAGCCGAGCGAGATCGAGGCGCTTGACGACACGCTGACGAAGTTTCGCGTCGTCGCCTCGGGTCAGGTCATCGAGCGCTCGGCATGGTCGCCTGATGGCGCCTTCCACATTTGCCAGTGCGATTGGGACGGCGGGGGCTGGAAAACCGGCCCGGCCACCAATGCGCGCTGTCTCGCTGTTCCTTCTCCGACAGGCTGAGGTGATCCATGGACAAGGCGAAGTTCTTCGCGGCGATCCGTCGCGAGCTGTTCAACGGCTCCGTTACTCCGCAGCAAATCTACCGGATGGAGGTGCTGCTAGACACCATTATCGCGGCTGACTGGCCGCTGTCGTATGCAGCCTACGCTCTGGCTACCGCGCACCATGAGACGGCGCAGTGGAAGCATATGAAGGAGCTTGGCGGGGAAGACTATTTCAAGCGCATGTACGACAAGCACGGCTCGCGCCCTATCAAGGCAGCCGAGCTTGGCAACGTGCAGGCTGGCGACGGCGCCAAGTTTGCCGGGCGCGGTTATGTGCAACTTACGGGCCGCGCGAACTACGTCAAGGCGGGCAAGGCGCTTGGCCTCGATCTGCTGAAAGAGCCGCAGACGGTCGAAGAGCCCGGCATCGCCGCAAAGGTGCTGGTCTGGGGCATGTCCACGGGCGCCTACACCGGCAAGGCAAATCGCGACTATCTCGCCAAGAGCCCGCCCGATTACGTCAACGCGCGGCGCATCATCAACGGGACAGACAAGGCGTCGCTGATTGCGACCTACGCCAAGGAGTTCCAGGCGGCGCTTGTCGAAGCCGGCTATGGCAAATCAAAACCCGATCAAAAAGAAAAATCCGCGCAAGATCGACAGCTTGCGGCGACTTCCAAAGCTGAGCCGCCCGCTCCGGTCAAGAACGAACCCACCCGCAATGACGGGACGTTTCAAGCCCCCGCCAGTGAGCCCGGCCCATGGGCGCAGTTCGCATCCTTCCTCGCCAACCTGTTCCGTAGGAGCCCGAAGTGATCAACCTTGCAGCCATCATCGCCGGGGCCGTCAACGGCGCTATCGAACAGGTCATTCCGCCCGTTGCCCGCGATGTCGTCAAGACCATCGCCAAGGCGCAGGACGCTTCCCCGATGGCCCCGCCCATCGCCCCGCCCGTGACGCTCGACGCTGACGCCATCGCCGCTCAGGTCATCGAGCGCGTGCTTGCCCAGCCCGAAGTCGCCAAGCTCTCAACCCCTGTCGCCTGGTATCAGTCCCACGCCATCTGGGGCGCCCTTGTGGCGGGCCTTGCGCCGGTTCTCGGCCTGCTCGGCTATGCCCTATCCCCTGAGGATGCACAGACGCTTGTGACGGGCCTTGTGGCCGTGTCCAGCGGCATCGGGATGGTTGTGTCGATCTATGGTCGCATCACCACCACCCGCCCGATCAAGGGCACCTGACGATGGCCGCCGTTGCTATGTCTGACCGGATCGATCGCGTGGAAGACCATCTGAAAGGCCAAGACGCGAAACTCGATCTTATCATCCGCCTGACCGAAGCCCAAGACGAAAAGATCAAGGCGCTATCGGCCAAAGTGGATTCCATGGCGCCGACTGTCGAGCTAGGCCAGAAGGCCATCAGCACGGCAGGCGCCCTTGGCTGGCTCGGCAAGCGCATTTTGTGGGCATCAGCCGGCATCGTCGGCTTCATGTTCTACATGCAAGATCGGTGGCATCTCGTCGGCCAGCTATTCAAGAGGGCTGGCTGATGTCGCCTCCCAAGCTGACGCGCGAGATGTGTCAAGCGGCTGTTGACGCTCTCGCGAAGTATGGCAACCAAGTCGAGGCCGCAGAGGCGCTTGATTTATCCCGCTCGGCTTTCCAGCATCGCATCCGCAGGGCGCCCAAGTTCTTCGGCGCCGATGAGCCGGAGAGACCTTACCACATCGCCCCGCTGCCCAGTCGGGACGAACCGCTTGACGCGCTCATTGCCCGCAAGCGCGAGATCGGCCAGCGCACGATTGAAGCGCACGAGGCGCGCAGCCTGATCCCCGTCAAGCTCACCATGCCCGGCCCTGTCGGGATCTGGTGCATGGGCGACCCCCATCTTGACAATGACGGCTGCGATTTCCAGCGCATCGAGGCCGATCTGGCCACCATCGCCAAGCAGCCCCGCATCATGGCCGTTAATATCGGGGACGTTACGGATTCGTGGGTTGGCCGATTAGAACGGCTGTATGCTTCATCTTCCGTCAAAGCTACCGATGGGTGGCGTTTGGCCGAATGGATGTTCTCCTACCCTGGCGTCAATTGGTTGGGCCTTGTTGGCGGAAATCACGACGCATGGAACGGGCGCAACGATCCTCTCAAATGGATCACAAAAGCCCGCGTCGGGATTTACGAGGCCGATGCCCTCCGGCTCGCCCTGCATCATCCATGCGGGGCGCAAACCCGCGTCCATGCCCGCCACAACTTCAAGGGCCAGTCGATCTGGAACGACATGCACGGGCTGAAGCGCGAGGTGACGACGGGCTTCCGCGATCATCTGCTTGTCGCTGGCCATCTGCATCTTGGCGAGGATGGCGGGCTGATCAACGCTGACGGCTTCGTGACGCAGCTTTTGCGCCTGTCTGGCTACAAGCGAGCGGACACATACGCTGTCACCGGCCAGTTCAGACCCAAGCCCATGCACCCGTCTGCGCTGGTCATCATCAACCCGGCCAAGCCTGAGACGGAACGGGGCAGAGTGTGGGTTGCCCCGTCGATTGAGGAAGGCGTGGACTGGCTTAACTTCCTTGTGAAGCGCGCGGCTTAGGTCCGGTCTTCTGCGGAGGCGTATCAACCGCCGCCTCAAAATCCCAGCCCATTCTGAGCCGCCTTGTTATCCCACTGATGCCTATGGTTGACCGTTTCGCAGCCTCCCCGATGGTTAGCATCTCGCCCTTATAGGGGTATCTGTTCGGCTCAACCAAGGGGCGCGCCAACGCCGTCTCCTGATCCCAGCCATAGCGAAGCCGGGATCGAAGCCGACCGTAAGGCTGGCCGCTTGCCGCCGCCGCGTCGATTATGCACATTGTCCCGCTGCTGGTCTCTACCGGCGTGACGCAGGTGCTATTGCGGATTTGGTCGGCTTGCGACGCCCACCGGCAATTGTCGGGAGAGTACGGGCCATCCTGATCCGGGTATCGGTCAAGCGACCATTTCGGGTGAGGCTTCTTACCCATATCAGACAGGAAGCACTCAACGCCGCTTTTGCCGCCTTCGCCAAACCGCCATCTATCGCAAACGGTGATGCCACGCCCGCCGTAGTGCTTGTAGTTTGAGCTTTTCGGCTTGTAACAACGACCAATCATGTTGACCCATGCCGTGTACTCGGGCGTCCGCGTCAAGCCATGCTTGGCGTTCCGCCGGGTCACGGCGTCTCGTGCCAAACAGCCACAGCTTTTTGTGTTACCGTTCCTGAGTAGCGAACCATGCACCGTGGTTGTGTTCCCACAGTCGCAAACGCAAAGCCACCTAGCGCTCGCGCCGCCCGGCGTGCGGACAGTATCTACAAACCCTGAGACGGTCAGGCGCCCAAACCGGAGCCCAGTTGCATCTTTAACTTGGCGAGGGAGCGACATGGTTCCAACTCCGTTGAATCAAGCCGCATACTAACTCGCATCTGTATGGATTGCATAGTAAAATACGTGCGCCTCGATGAGGTCGAAGCGCACCTGTCGCTAGGGTGGATGGTCCAGATAGAGGACCGTCCCTGTCACCACATGGCCTACAGTCTCGTCATGATTTGGATGTGCGAATGCCCGATCCCGTCAACCACCCCGATCACTACCGAGCCCACCCCTCTGGCGTTGAGTGCATCACGATCACAGAGCACATGAACTTCAACCTAGGCAACGCGATGAAGTACATATGGCGGGCTGGGCTGAAGGATTCCGACCCGACCCAGGACTTGCAGAAAGCGCGCTGGTACGTTGAGCGGGAGATCGCGCGCCTTACTCAGGCTGCTCAGGAGATCGTGAGGGAGTAGGGGCGGGCAACCGTGCAAGATAGCCAAGGCCCCGTTCATCAGCCGGCACGGCCATCATCTGCCGTTGCTGTTCAATCATCCACCGGCCCTGTCGGAGGTGCCAACGGCGGTGGACGCGATCCACAGGGCTAAGGCAGAAGTGCGTCGTGCCGATTAGGGGCTTGTCGCGCACCATCTTATTGCAAAGCTGGCACCTGATCCTCATCCCCATTCCCTTCCTCTGGTAGCGGGCTAGTCTAGCCCTTGCGGATGGCGGCGGCTGGGATCGAAACGCGCTTGGCCGCCATGAGACGGCGGCGCTCGGCATGCGTCAGCTTCGTAAACGGCTTCGGCTTCCCATCCCAGCCTATCGGCCAAGGAACAGCCCTCGCGATCTCCTCCTCCGTGATGTCAGACATTGGGGGCCTCCTCAAAGCGGCCATCGTAAAATTCGGCCTTCGGTCTCGCCCATAGCTCGCCCTTCATCGGAGACTTCGGGTCGTCAATGTCGGGCGTATTGAGCGAGCGGTAGACTACCACAAGCTCATAGTCCTCTAGCGGGTGGTTGGTCTGCACCTGCGCCTCGCCGACGATTTCATAAAGCCCGCCGCGCTTTTTGTGCCGCCACGCCACCGGCTCCGCGCTGGCGGATAGGTAGGCGGTGATGGCGGCGCGGCAGATGTCGCGCATCAGGTCATTGGTCAGCGCCGGTACGACGTAGGTCTGCCCGTCGCTGGCGCCGACAAGCGGCCCTCTGGCTTTGCGCCAAGCCGCTTTGACGATCTCGTCAAGCCCCTCGTCAATCATTCGCTGGCCTCCTTGATGGCTTGGCGGGCGCGGCGGAAGTCGGCCACTGTGAATTGCACATCGGCATAGAAGCGGGCGCGTCCGTCCTCTTGGTATTTCCATCGCCCGAGGGACAAAACGCAGTCGTCCGGCTCGTTCTCGTAGAAGACAACCGCACCGCTCCCGAACGGCGCCAGCGCCTCCCTGAGCGCATCCCGCTCTGCCTCGGCGGCGAGGGCGCGGGCTTCGGCGGCTTCGGCGCGCGTGCAAGTGTCGCGCACCTGCCACATGAACTTCTCCGCCCGCTCTTTCTGCTTTTCGGCTTCGGCTTTCCAGCTATCAGCGGCGCCGCCATTGAACTCCGCATCGCGGGCCAAGCCCTGAGATGTCGCCTCCATCCCCTCGACCAGGGCAATAAGCCCTGCGGTGTGGTCGGTGGTGGCGCGAGCTTTGCCTATGTGCAGGGCCGTGCCGGTCAAGAAGGCGGACACAGGATGCACTGGCGCGTCTTTCGGGGTGTCGGCGTCGAGACGGCGTTTTGCCTCTGAAATGTCCGCCATCACTGCGTTGCAGAGGTCGGCTAGTGCCTCCCTCGGCGCGACCACCAGCCGCCCGGTCTTGAGGTCTTCGAGGATGGTCATGTGGGCTCCTTGGGCAGAGGGATGGAGGCGCGCAACTGCCTGACGATCTCGGGGTGCGCGTAAATCACGCCGTTGATCTGCTTGGCGCAGGGCTTGCGCCCGTACGTGATATTCTGCCGGAAGCCCCGCTTCAGGCGCCGCGACGCTCGCGCCGGAGATCGCACGCGCGACCAATCCTCAAACGCCTCCGTCATGTGAGCGCTCTCGACAATCTGGACTGCTCCGAACGCCCCCATCACCGTTCCCCTTCCGAGAGGGCGGCGCGACCGGCGGGGGTAATGCGCCACCACACGCCTCGGATCATTCCGGTTGACGATGATGGGCTAGGCGCTACGTGCTGCCCGCACTCGACAAGCCCTTGGTTCAAAAGAGCCGGCATCGTTCGCAAGTCCACGTAGCGCTCTGGGAACCCCGGCCATCCGCACTTGGACATACTGGCGGGCATTCTGAGATCCCTGAGCTTCGTCAATTGCTCCCGCTGCGCCTCCGTCAGCTTCGTCTCGCTCATGGCTTCATCCTTCTGGGGTGTGGATTATTTGTGGCATCCGCTAGGTTCAGGAGCCTTTCATCCTTCTGGGGTGGGGGAGGGGAGCGGACTGTCAGACCAGCTCGTCGCGCCATTAATCCATTCGCCAGTCAACGCGCGCCACCAGCTAGCGCCAGACGAACGAAACCAGTATCCCGCGCGCGGACCACTCCATTCGTCCTTTGAGAAAAGCCATATCAGTCTCCCATCGCGCGGGGCCGTCCGCATGTCAGCCTGTGACGCCCGCCCGTTCATTGCTCGCCCTCCGACGAAGACGAGGGCAACACGGCGTCGATAGCGGCAAGGTCGGCGCGGATCGGAACAAGCCGCGCCATTTCTTTCTCGTAAAGCCGCGTGTAGCCTCGGAAGGATTCTGCCTTCTGCTCTTGGTCGGCGGCGGCGTCAGCGACGTAAGCCCGAGCGGTTCGGAGAGCCGCCAGATGGCTCCCTTCCGGATAATCGGCGTCGTCGTCCAGAAGCCTTGCGCCGACAGCCTTTCGGTAGTCGCGCTCTGCACGCACCCTGCGATCAAGGGCGTCCCAAGCCCCTGACTGCTTCAAGAAGGCCGCTCGCTTTGCGGCGGCGCCAGCCGGACGGCCAAGGTCATGCGGGCCGATATAGTCGCCCACAGCCTCAAAGCAGGAATGGATGAAACGGTCCTCATCTTCTGTCCAACGCTTGCTCATGTTCCATGCCTCTCTTGCGTATTTCATTGATAGCATATAATCTGCCGGCAGGTCAATTGATTGCTAGCGAGAAAAATGACGACAGACCCCGAAAAGCCCAAGCGCGGCAGGCCCAAGGTCACGGACAAGGAGCCTCACAGCACCATCGTGATCCGGCTCCCGACAACGCTGCTCAACCGCGCGAAGGCTGTTGCTGACGGCACCGTTGCCGCCTTCGTTCGGAAAGCTATTGAAGACGCGACCCGCCGCAGAGAGCGCGGGAAGTAGGGGCGGGGAGGTGCGGGGCACGCGCCAAAAAAGCGTTTAGCGCCAAATGCGATCGAAACGCCCGCACCCATCGGCAAGCCATTGCAAACGCCCAAATATGGCTCTCCTGCTTCCCCCACCACCCCTTTCCTAAGGGGTTGAATCTCCATCGGTTTTCGAGCCCATCCCCGCACCTGATAACAAAGTGCGGGAATAGGTGTTCGGTTTCGGTTCCGGCATCAGGAACGATGCGGCCTCCTCGGCCAGCTTCTGCCGGTTAGCTTTCTTCGTGTAGAGCGCAGCCATGCCGCGCCCGCTCCAGCCGAAGATGGCGTCAAGCTGGGCATCGGATGCGCCGCGATTCGCCGCTCTGGTCGCGCCTGCCTTCCTGAGACCGTGCGCCCTTCCTGGCACGCCAGCGGCAACGCACGCCTCCGCGAACCAGTTGCCAAATCCTTCCTTGCTCATACCGGCACCGTCAGCCTTGGCGATGAAAGCCAGATCCCCGGTGCGCGTGGCATTGATTGAATCCGCGAGCGGCTGGAGCAGCGGCAGGATGACCGTTACCTTGCCCTTGCTCTTTTCGGTCGTGATGTGGATCAGGCCATTGCGAACGTTCTGGCGGCCAAAGCGCGCGGCGTCGCCTCTCCGAAAGCCCGTATAAAGCAGGATGTCAAAGGCAAGGCGCTCTCGCGTTCCTATCGGCCACCGGGCTTCGAACCTGTCGCACTCCTCATCCGTCCATGTGTGGTGGCCGTCTGTCGCCGGCTTGGACGCTTTAATCCCAAACGTCGGGTCGGCTTTCGCGTGATCTGAATAGACGCCCCACATAAACAGGCCGCGCATGGTTTCCAGAAAATGCCTAGCCATGGCTGGCGTCTTCTTGCGCCTGTCGAGCCCCGCGATGATGGCCTTCCTCGTCACCAGAGACAGCGCCTTGTCGCCTGAGTTTTCGAGGACATGCTTCATGATGTTTTCGCGCTGGCGGCGGGTTGCGACGGATAGGTCAGACCATGCCTGGCTGTCCCTGTAGCGGTCCCATAGCCATCGCAAGGTGCCCGCGCTGCTTCCGGCAGGCTTGGCGATAGGCTCGCCCGTCAGCGCCGCCTCATAAGCCGCCTTGAACGACTCGCTGCCGTAATCGCCCGGCAGGCGAATGCGCTTGCCCTTGCCGCGTCGGAAGTACCAGACTGGCTTTCCGTGCCGGCTGGTTTCTCTGTGAGTGTAAGGATAGCGAGGACGGGGCATGGGCTCCATCACAGCACGATCTCCTCTTCCGGCTCAACCTTGATCGGCGCAGGGCGTTGGGCGTCGTCGCCCATCAGGACGCGGATGGTTCCGTCCGGCGCGACCTCAACCACCGCCCGCACGCGCGCTTGTGCTACCGCGCGCACAGTGCGGGCGATGTCGGCTTGCGTGATCCTGGCGGCGGTGCGCGGCATGTCAGGATTCCGAGGGGGGAGGGGGGAGGGCTTCGTATTCGCGCTCGATCTGGTCAAGGATCTGCGCGTCTTCGCCTTCCGGCCCTTCGCCTGTCGCATCTTCAATCTGCCGAATGTTGGCGAGGAGAATGCCAACGTCACGGCGCCATCCCGCCTCTGCCTTATCGAGCCGGGAGAGAAGAGCGGCGACTGTCTGAGGGTCTAGGCGGGCAATGTGGGCGGCATTGGCGTCTTGCTCAAACGCGGCTCCGTCCAACTCGTCAGCAATAGCAACGCGCCATTCGCCGTTGACGCCGTGGCGGCGACATGGCCACGAAGGTCGGCCAATGATTTCGCCCTCGTGGGTTTCGCACACTCGCCAAGGCCCCGGCGTCACGCCCTCCAGCCCCGCCCTTATCTCGGCAAGCCGTTCGTCGCTGATAGGGTCAATGGTCATGGGGTTTCTCCTGAATGATTTGAGTTGGCATCCGCGAGACTCCGGCCAGAACCTTCAAGGCATGGGAGGATGCGCTCGCCGCGCGCATGGAGCATCATGCAGAAGTTGGCGACATCGACAGGGTCTCCTTTTTCGACGTGTTCTCGCAGGAGCCTGCTCAAATGTTCTTGTGAGCAGTCTTCTTTGTTCTGCCATCCGCTACGCCCTTTGTGGCGGCTTGCAAGTAGCTTGGCCTTCATTGCCTCCTTGAGTCTCTTGATGCCAGCCTTGTTGGCAATATCGTCACGCTCGGCGCGCTCCCACGGACGCTCGAAATCCATGCTGCTACCCATTATGATATCTCCTGTAGTTCGAAGGCTCTTGGGGGAAACTCGCGGATGCCACATATAAAAAGACTAGGTCCAACGCCTAACCGGCAATTGTTTTGATAAGGGCGATGAGGCTCGACGCTGGGGCTCCGCTGGCGTCTTCGGGCGCTTAGGCCACGGCTTGCGCGCGGTAGCTCCGACCGCATCAGCTTCACGCCGCTTGGCCTTGGCGATGTCTGCCGCGTCGCCTTTTGTTTTAAGGCGATGGCATGGCCGGCAAAGGGGGCGGAGATTGTCGTCGGTGTCATCCCCGCCGATTTCCAGCGGGATGTGATGGTCCAGGTCGAAGCCGCGCTCGTCTGTCGGCTGTCTGCACATCTGGCAGACGCCGCCGTATTTGCGCCATATGGCAAGGCGGGCTGTGGTGGAACGGGGGCGCCTCATATCTCTTCCGCCTCGTCAGGCGTGCGCCCGGCAACCCAATGGCGCGTGACGTATTCCTTAAGGTAGAAGTCGGTATCGCAGCCGTAGCAAGTGATGGGCTGCGCCTCGTCTTCGCCCCAATAGGTGACGTGCCCCTGATAGCGGTCACTATCGGTCATGTCGGCAGCCTTGCCGCAGTGGGGGCAAGCAACGAAGTCACGCGCCTTGATCGAAGCGACAATATCGTCCAGCGTTTTCATCGCGCGCCCCTCTGCCATGCCCAGTATTCGGCTTCGAGGGCTTCCCACTTGTCTCCTGCGGCTGTGCCGCGCTCAAGCTCGGATCGTGATTTGACGCGGCAGATTTGTCGGACTGCGTCTGAGCTGAACTCCGGCAAGCTTTTATTGCCGCCAGCAACGACGCTATCCACCGTAAACTTCTCCGCCAAAAACCGGGCAAACTCTCTCTCACCACAGCGCATCGCCGCTTGCTGGCTATACGGAAGCTCGCTGAACGGTCGTCGCTCTTTCGGGGCCTCTGGCTTGGCGATGGGCTCTGCGGGGCTGTGGAGCCTCGCTAGAGCGACCGGCACAGGATCGGCCATCGTCGGCCAGCCGAACGCGGCCATGACAAGCCCGGCCTGTTCGGCGGGGACATGAAGCTCCAGGCGCACACTCTTATGGGCGGCGACGTTGCGAACGTCCACAAGCTGCGCGGTGATGGCGGCGGGCGCGTCGCTCATTCCGCAGCCTCTTGGAACGGCGACGCCATATTCTCGGCAATGGCCGCGATTGACGCCTTGAGCTTGTCAAAGCCATCCGGCGACATGTTGCGCTTGAGCGTCGGGATTTGCTCGCCCCACCAAAGGCGCAGATCGTCAACGCTGGCGCACTGCTTCGCCGCGAAGATCGTGGCCTTGGTCAGCGCGTCGTCATTGCCGGAAGATGAAGGCGCCGCCCCTGCGTTCGATGTGCGGTCTTTCACAGGGGCGGCGATCCTGCCGCTCACCGGCACGGATTCCACGTTCTCTTGTGTCTTGTCATACAGGGCGAGGCCGAACGGATTGCCGAACGTCATCAGCGCCCGCTTCATGGCGTCCGTCTCGGCTTCCTTGATCGCGCTCTCATGGGCGAGGCCGAGATCAACGTCGATGCCATGCCCGGCGCCGATCCCCTCGCGAGCAACGCCGTTGACGATGACGCGGACCTTGGCGATGTAGGACACGCCCCAGCCGTCGCGCTCTCGCGGCGGGCGGCCAACCTTGCGGGCGTTTTCCGCGACCATGCGAATGTCGAGCGTTTCGCGCGTCCAAGCGTCATAGCCGAAGATGCGGTTAGCCTCGGCAATGGCATGCCAGCCCTCAATATAGGACAGCGTGCGCCCAGCCTGTTCGCGCTGCTTGACGTGCGAGCGGTCCAGCTTGGCAGAAAGCTCCGTCTTCTGTTCGTCGGTAAACATCAGAGCACCCGATCTTCGATGATGTTGAAACCTGGGATCGACCGCTTGCCGGCGCGCACGTCGGCATCGGCAAGCCCCTGAAAGAATGCGTCCACGTCTTCCCGGCGCGTGCGCCAGTAGTGGCCCGCAGCTTCGCGGCCATCGGTCATCTCGGCTCGCCAGACGCTACGCAGCCCCATGGCCCGCGAGCCGCCCTTGGCGTGCGCCTTGTCGTTCTCGGCCTTGGTCGCGGCGGCGTCGGCGGCCTGCGCCTCGCGAAGCATCGCCTCGGCGGCTTCACGCGCTGCAAGGTCTTCGGTCGCCTTGGTAGCAGCCAGAGCTTCACGCGCCTTGCGCTCGGCCTCCTCTGCCGCCGCACGGGCCGCAGCCGCCGCAGCGCGCTTTTCGTCTTCCAGCCTTTGCAGCCACGGCGCGAGCGCCTTCTTGGCGATCTCGATGGCGAGGACGGCCTTGCCCTTCGTCGTCTTGGTGTCGGCAATGAGCGGGGCGTAACGGGCCTGAACCGCAGCCTTGCCTTCGTCAAACGGGCGGTTTTCTTCGATGCGGCGCTCGTCGGCCAGCTTCGCGGCTTTCCGCAGATCATCGATCAGCTTTGAAACGGCATCCGCCATCGCCTGATTGCTGATCGGCTCGCCGTCGAGAAAGCCCTTGGCCTCCGCGTACAGGTCGCCAATCTCAACCTCCGACATTTCGAAGGGCGTCGGCTCAATCTCGACAGGCGGGTTATTGTGGCCGATGAGGCCGGAGGTGACTTGCACGTTCATGGGAGCCTCGGACGGTCGCACATTGAAGATGAGAAAATGGCGGTGCGGGCCTGCTTCTTGAGCCTGCGCCATTCGGCGGTGTCGTCTTCGCGCCAGCGCGGGCTATCGGTGCGCTGCGCCTGCTGGTGATAGTGATTGGCGATGCGGATGCTTGTCGCCGCGAGGCTGAGATACGCAAACCCAAGTGCGGGGCTCATGATTTCTGGCCTTTCGGTTTGATGACGCGCCGGCCAAGCTGCTTGGCGAGGCGGATGATTGTCTCGTTGTGCTTGCGCTGGAGCACCCGCGCCTGCGGTGTCTTGGCGCCGGACCTGAGCGGAATGGGCCGCGTCACTCGCGGTCCCTCCCCAGCATCGAGGCATCCCCATGGGGCTCCTCGTCTTCAATGATCTCGACGGGAAACAGGGCCATCGCGACGATCCAGACCAGCGAAGCGAGGACCGCGACGGCAATGCCGATGTAGATTGCAATGGACATCAGCGGCCCTCCGCGCGAGCGATTAGGGCGAATTCCGCAGCGTAGGCTTGACGATACTTTTCCTCGCCGGGCGGCCCCCAATGGAAATCCTTGCGGTTGGACCGGATGACATCTTTGAGCACGGCCAGCAGATCAGGCGATGCAGCCATAAGATTGGCGTTGGCAACGTCTGTTTCGTCATGCTTCTCATAGAACGTTTTGGTATCGGTTGCGGCGATCCGCCTGCCCGCCTTCCGAATGAACACGCAGCTATCGCCGCGCTCAACGTACCACGGTCCCGGCGTATGCTTTGCGTTGCTCATTGGGACACCAAAAAATCGAGGATGACGAAGCCAGTCGCGATCATCCAAGCCACCCCAAGCAGGGCGCAAACTTGGAAGGCGTTGGCTATGAGGGCGCGGAGGTCGGTGATCATGACTGCGCCTCCGCATCGGCTTTCGCCTTGTGGAAACAGAACATCTTCCCGCTGTAGTGATCGATCAGCGCCAAGAAAGTCCCTTCCGGCTGGCTTTCAATCGCCGCTCGGCAGTAGATTCTGGCGTCCGTTTCATACTGGAAGGCGCCCATCAATTCGGCTTCGGGAAGCTCTTTCCAGATGCGGTGCACAGTCGTCGCGTTCTTGATTTCCATCAGCCAGCCCTCCGCATTTCCATCATGTCGGCGCGACGGTCGCTGTCTTCCTCGCCTGCCTCGGAGAGCAGATCGGCGTTGATGTCAGGGCAGTTCGTGATGACATCGAGCAGCCAGCCGGTGACGGGATGGCGCGTCGTGGTCTTCTTGCCGAAGCGGAATGTTTCGATCACCGCCTCGACCGTCAGAATATCAACCTCCGGCCCATAGGGCGGGTCGATACGGTCGCCAGCAAAGCCGGGCGTCACGGTGTAGACGACATCGACCGCGATCTCGTTCGGGCCGACTTGGATGTAGAGCGTGTGGTTGTGCTTGTAAGCCATGGGGATGCTCCCGGTTGCTGGCACTCATTCGGAGCCCCGAAGGGCTCCTAGGTGAGGGTCAGCCCACGCTGGCGGCTTCATCTGCTGTGGGGCGAACGCCGGGCATGATTGCGACGGCGCAACAAGCGCGCGCCATGGCGGCTTCTCCGTATTCGCGAGCCCGCGCATTGTCCTCCGCGCCATACAAGGCAAGGTCTGCGTCCTGATTGCCGAGCCTCTTGAGAACGTTGAGAACTTCAGCGCGGCTGACGAGATCGGGGTGTTGCTGCGCGCTTGCGCTATCGAGCAGCGCCTGAAGGCGGGCCATCTCGCCCTGCAAATACCGGATCGCATCAGCGGCAGAGCCCATGAGCAGCCGCTCGGTGGTGTCTGATCCGAACTGCGGGTCAAGCAGGCGCTTCACGATCAAGTCTATGTTGGCGCTCATGACCGCACCACCAACTTGATCAGCCACAGCTCGGAAGCATCGCCGCGAGCCAGAACGAAGCGCCGGGCTTCCTCGTAAGAGGCGAACTCAACAACCCGGTCGTTGCGGATTGCGATGTGGGTGGCTTCGGTCATGTCGTCCTCCGTTGTGTTGCTTCAATTTCCGATATGGAAACCGCCTTGTCAAGCGTTATTTCCGTATCGGAAATCGGGAGGGCAAAAAAATATCAGCTACCGGGAATCGCTGCCGGTCTTGGCGAGTTGAACGAGGCGGATTGCCTGCCTGAACTCCTCCGCAGTCCCCATCGATAGCAGCTCGTCGCGCGTTGGCATGTCAGGATCGCGAAACAGGTCTGGCACCGACACGTCGAGCGCGTCGGCAATTCCGGCCAGCCAAGCCGTCGTCATCTCCATCTTGTCATTAAGCAGCTTGGAAAGGGTGCCTGGTTCGCACTCCATGCGCTCGGCCACGCGCTTCTGATCGAGGCCGCGTTTCTTGATCCACTCCCTGATGAAGAGGCGCGAAGGGTGCTTGGAGCCGATGCGCTGGACCATGCCGCCTGTATAGGCTGCGTCCCGTTGCGTGGGCATGCCCGGATCGGAAATCGAAACGCTTGACTTGCGATTTCCGATATGGAAATTATTGAGCATGAGCACACCGATCAAATCATGGCGTCAGCGCGTAGGCCGCTCGGCAGACGACGTTGCGAAAGAAGCAGGCGTGACGCTGGCGATGTGGAGCCGCTGGGAGACTGGCGCACGCCAAGTCCCACCCGCCCGCGTTCTCGACGTGGAGCGCATCACCGGCATCTCCCGCCATGAGCTTCGGCCTGATGTGTTCGGTCCCGCCAAGCAAGGGGAAGCCGCATGACAC